>PJTT01000584.1_pt1 | contig 21154 bp, 18 predicted proteins | sample 1512261 | NCBI WGS metagenome assembly PJTT01 (sample SAMN08177685, study PRJNA422409) | Soil metagenome, whole genome shotgun sequencing project. | isolation source: Soil (2) enriched on wood chips | place: USA: Madison | collected 2015-01-15
GCGCAATACATTTCTCTTTACGCCATCCTGAACATCATGCCCGCCAATACCCGATATCAATGTTGCATAAAAAGGATAAAGGACATCTGGTTTATCCTCTCCTATTAATGCCAAAACCCATGCAGCTCTTGTTTTGACTTTTGAATCGCTCGTGTCAAATAGGCTTACCAAATCTTGCAACCTCGCACTATCCTGTAGCACCCAGCGCGCTATTATAGTCGTTTGTTCCAGACTATTTCTATTATTCAGTAGCGCTTCGGCCAGTATCATGCTATTTTTATTTCTACAAAAGAAAATAATTTTCTGTATATACCATATACTTTTTAGAGTTTGCGGAGTCTTTATTATAACGAAATCATAAAGCCCCTACATGACCCCGTAACTTACCCCGAAAAATAGAAAGCGGCCTGCAACAAAATGCGGGCCATTTTTATGCATTATCCAATATTCTAATTGATTAACACAACTTAAAGAATTGCTTAGGTTTTTATTAGAATTACAGTATCTACTTTTACCGCGTAATAATCAAATCGTTATGAAGAAAATACTATTATTCTGCACTATTATTGGATTGCTCGGCGCGGATACTACTGAGGCATCAGCCCAAAGCAAAGGCCGTTCTTTTTACAGCACTCCTTACAAGTCCCGCAACAGTGGCTCATTTGACCGCTCGTCTAATCTCCTAAGCTTTGGCTATGGCGTGCCTAATCGCACTGCTGCCCGTTACGATTTTTGGACTGATGATAATCGTATTGGTTTTGGCCCCGGATATATCAAATATGAGCATGGTATTTTAGATGAAATAGGCATTGGCATGTATGGTGCGGTAGCAGCGTCGCAACATAAGCATGGTCCTAACAAAAGATATAAAGACCGCACACTTGCATTGAGCTTGGGCGTAATGGGCTATTATCACTTCAACAAACTTATTCCTGTTAGCAAGCTGGATGTCTATGCTGGCGCGGGTTTCGGCTTCCGTCATCAGGTGTATAATTATGACGACAGTTTCGACAACGATAGTTTTTCAGACTTTGACCCGTTAGTTTTATTCAAAGTGGGCGCACGCTATTATTTTACTAAAACATTTGGTGTATATGGCGAGGGCGGTTACGATGGCATGAGCGATGTAAATCTTGGCATCACACTAAGATTCTAACAACAGTAACTGGGTAAGAAATAAAAAAATACCGGCGCCTTTCATCAAGACGCCGGTATTTTTATATGGTCAACTATTATGCTATAGCTTCTTCGTTGTATACTATTATCTCGTTGTACAAAGTATCACGCTCAACAGGCACGCGCCCTACCGAGCGAATCAGCTCACAAAGCTGCTCGGTACTCATTGCAGGAGTCTGCTCTTCACTGCCTGCCATTGAGTAAATTTTAGTGGTATCGTCAATCGTTCCATCCAGGTCATTCACACCGTACGACAAGGTAAGCTGCGCCGTTTGACGACCGAGCATAGGCCAGTAAGCTTTCAGGTTCGTTATATTATCCATGTAAATACGGGCGATAGAATATAGCTTCAAATCTTCTACAATCGACACTTCAGGTATATGCGACATGTCGTTACCCTGATTGCGGAATTTAAGCGGGATGAAGCAGTTGAAACCGCCGGTTTTATCTTGCAGGTTTCTTAAGCGGCTCATGTGGTCTATGCGATGCTCCAGTGTTTCAATATGGCCGTACAACATGGTAGCATTGCTGTGCATACCTAAATTGTGCGCTGTTTCGTGTATGTCGAGCCAGCCATTTGCGTCAACTTTATCAGGGCAAATTTTATCTCTGACTTCCTGTGCAAAAATCTCGGCACCGCCACCTGGCAACGATTGCAGTCCTGCATCACGCAGCTTAGTCATACCCTCTTCTATCGTGAGTTTAGCTTTGCGAATCATATAGTCGAGCTCCACAGCAGTAAAGCCTTTGCGGTGCAAGTCAGGACGGTAAGCTTTCATCTGCGTCAGCAAATCACAAAAGAAATCAAGGTTCATTTTAGGATGAACACCACCTACTATATGCACCTCGGTAACTGGTTGGCCATCGTACTTTTTTACGATATCCAGCATTTGCTGTACGCCCATCTCCCAGCCATCTTCACGATTTTTGTAGGTGCGCGAATAAGAGCAAAAGTCGCAGGTAAAAATGCAGACGTTGGTAGGCTCTATATGAAAATTTCTATTGAAATAGGTCTTATGTCCGTGAAGATGTTCTCTTACAAAATTAGCCAGGGCACCTACGAAATTCACATCAGCACGTTCGAATAATAATAGCCCCTCTTCATCCGTGATGCGCTCGCGGCTCGCTACCTTTTCTGCTATTTTATAAAGTTCTTTATCATTTTTTACAGAGGCCAAAATGCTCTCCGGAAAAGCTGCAATACTACTCATATTTTTCAACGGTTTTCTCTGCGCAAAGGTACTGTATACGCTTGAGATATGCACCTAAACAAAACAGGGTTATCAGCTTTGACTATATACTGATAACCCTGCCGTGCAAAGCCTATTTCCACCAGGCCCATCTAAAACCTATAGTAGCCCAGCGACCTGGCATAGGCACTACGCCCGTTTCAATGTATTTGATATCAAACAGGTTGGTGATATCTGCATAGATGCTGCAACGACTGCGGTTAAAGGATATGCGCGTGTCAAATAGCGTATAAGCATTGCGTTTATGTTCCTTTGTATCTTCTGCATTCAAGCGCTGCTGGTATCTCGCAGCGAGCGTAATATTCAACATACTCCAAAATGTAGCATTGACATTGGCACACAATTGATGCTGCAAACTATTAATAGCGTAGTTCGAGATATTGTTGTCACTGCTACCATCATTGGACCTGCCTATTTTAGGTGCAAGGTAGGTGTAACTGATACCCGCTATCAGCGCGGCTTTCGGCTTGTCTATATTCCTATCTGATATTCTGTAATCGACTGCAAACGTGAAGCCGTTTGTGTTGAGTGTCTGAAAGTTTTTAGGTTGCCAAGGTTGTGTGCTATCGCTTTTTACCCAATCAATAAAATCCGTACCGTGGCGATAGAAATAGCTTGCTTGTGCGTTAAGTGTTTTAGTATTGTACTTTAATCCGCCTTCTATAAATGATGAATACTCCGGCGTCAATTGGTCGTTGCCTACATTGGACGGACCTTTGTAGTATAAGTCAGTATAGGTAGGTAAGCGCTGCGCCGTTCCTGCATTGGCATACAGCCTGAAGTCTTTGTAAAATGCCCACCCCGCATCAATACCCGGAAACACGCGCCAGCCGTACACAGTGTTGTAATTGGCATAGGCACCCGCAGTTACCTCTACATCTTTAATCCTATCAAATTTATACTCCCCGTAGAAGCCTAAATTTGAACGCTCATTTTTTCCAAGATTGCTGCTATTAATGCGCTCATTGCGCCATTCCAGCCCTAAGCCAAATGTACCGATGTCGGTAGTGAAAGTATTGTTCAGCTCTGCATCCAGCACATGTGTTTCATGACGGTTACGATATACCTCTGGCTTTTGACGAATGAAAATATAGTCGTCGTGATTGTAACGATAGCTAAATCGTGGCTTCATTGTCCAATGCTTGTTCACAGCAATTGTCATGCCCACAGCAGCGAGCGCGGTTTGCACCGTTTCGTTGGACTCTTTATCTGCTGGCGCAGCATAGAATGAATTGGCACCAAAATCATTATGGTTAAAGCCACCGGATATTTGCAACGAGCTATTCTCACTGGTATTCACATTTCCCTGATAGAAAATTTTATTGGTAGCGAAGCCTGTATTGTAGCGGAAGCCAGTAGCCTGGTCTCGACCTACGGAAAGCAGATGTTGCGATTGCTCTGTATGTAAATTAGCCGTAGCTTGGAAGCCATAGCCCCAGTAGGTTTTACCCGTGCTGTCATCTTTCTGAAAATTACTACCGGTATACACATTCGCAGTTACGCCTGTTTGCTTTACTTTTTTCGTAACGATATTAATAGCGCCCATCAAAGCATTGACACCGTAAATACGTGCTGCCGGTCCGCGCAGCACTTCTATGCGCTCAATGGCATCCAGCGTTACGGGCAGGTTCATAGTATTATGCCCCGTTTGTGGATCGCTTATTTTTATGCCATTGATAAGTACCAATGTCTGGTCGAATGTACCACCGTCAATGCCAATATCTGTTTGCACACCCCAAGGTCCACGTTGGCGCACATCGATGCCTGAAACGTAAGACAGCAACTCGCTTACAGATTTTACAGGTAGGGTTCTAATCAGGTTTTGGTCAATGATGCGGATGTTCCGGTTTTGTTTGGAGAACTCCCCGCTCAATCTATTTTCTTGTATCACTACTTCGTTAATCGAACTAACAGCATACGCGCTATTACCCTTTGCACTGTCCACATAAATTTCGCCATCTGTAACAGTTTGCACTTCATTAGCGACAGCGTCTGCTTCATCTTCTTGTGCAAATAACGGTTGTGTAAATAAAGAACCGGCAAGTATTAGTATTGGTATAAATCTTCTATTCATAATTCAATTTTATGGAAACGGGCGCAAAGGTAATGGTGCAATGGCATATTAAAAAATGCTGTAAGCCAATACTGTAAAGGGTTATAAGACGAATGACCTATCAAATCTTTTTAGTTAGTAGTACTAATTTATTGTTGCGAATGGATTTATGCGTTTAACGCTCTTTCGAATTTTATAGCGAAAATAGTTAGCAGTACTTACCTTTGCAAAACAGGCAAAATAGCTAATCGTTAACAAATGAAAAAAGTAACCGATACAGAACAAATAGTGCAATCGCTGGATAACCTATCACTACTCATGCGCGCGCTACTGTGGGAGCAGGCAAAGGAACATGACGTAAGCGCTGTACAATTGCAAGTGCTGATGTTGTTAGCAAAAGACGCTGAGACTGCGTGGACATTGACTTTGCTGGCAAAGCATTTTTTACTGACGAAAGCTACCATTAGCCAAACAATCAAATCGCTGGAACAAAAGCAACTTATCAACAAAAAACTGAAAGATGGCGACGCACGCAGCTATAATCTGATACTAACCGAAAGAGGTAAGCGGATTGCACATGTAACGGAGCATTACTTAAATCCGGTTGCGAAAATAGTAGCGCGTGTACCAGCAACGGAACAAGCTATTTTACTTAAAAATATAAATGGAATTATCAGCAAACTGCAAACCTACTAACGTAAGAAAAAATGCTGTTTCACCTTAAATGAAGGATTGTAAAATAGCAGCCCCATATACCAGCAGTCCATCGACCTATTAAATTCAGATAGCTGAATTGCCTGCTGCCAAAGGTTTTCATCATTGTGAGGATGAACGATGATGATCGTAAGTTCATTAGAACTTTTCTGTTTTAATGATTGCAGTAAATTGATATTAGCTTCCTCGCAAGTAATAATAGCGACTACATTATCCGTGTGCTGCAACTCATTTTGTAGGTCAACGATGGGTAAGCTATTTTCTCCGGCTCTAATGACCTTTTTCAGCCAGCCTGCACCATCACTTAGCAGTACGGCATTGGGTTTCAGGTATTGAATTGTCTTGAAAATAGCCGATATCTCTCGAGGTTTATAGCCGGCAGCATTGCTCTCTTTTTGAATGAGGTGTGAGGCGTAAAAGCTGCGCCTGTCGTGCAATACATCTTCTACAAACGCGTAAACAAAGGGCGAGTGCGTGCCATGCCTGCCCTTTGCTTTCAAAAAATATTTCAGATAATTAATTGTATTGGTCAATTTTTGCTGGCTTTATTTTGTTTACGCTCCCATTTCTGAAAGGTAAAATCATAGATGTGCTTTTCATCTTTACCATGATACTCCTGCCAGGTCATCTCCCATTCATCACTATCTAATTCCGGGAAAAATGCGGTACCATTTTCGATATGAGTATGAACACGCGTGAGATAAACGATATCCGTAATTTCTAAAGTCGATTTGTATATCTGTCCGCCACCTATAATGCTTGCTTCTACTACGTTCTCTTGTTTAAGATATTGCAGTGCAGCATCGACGGATGCAAATACCAGCAAGCCCTCCGGCGCATCGGCCAATGTACTGGAGATGACTATATTCAACCTACCCGGCAATACTTTTCCTAAAGAATGAAAAGTATTTTTACCCATAATAACAGGCTTGCCAATCGTCATTTTCTTAAAAAAACGAAAGTCATCCGGCAAGTGCCAGGGCATATCATTGTCAACGCCTATTACATCATTCTCTGATGCAGCAACTACAATCGTTAGTATCATCGCTTAGTCTTTTTCTACAAATAATGCTTTCAATTCGCCTGCCTCTTCAGGTTTCATCTTACCGCCCAGTATCAAACGCAATTGTCTTCTGCGCAGCGCGCCTGCAAACATTTCTTTTTCTTTTTCGGTTTCAGGAATCAACTCAGGAACCTTGCGTGGCTTGCCATTGGCGCCTAATGCGACGAAAGTAAGATAGGCTTCGTTGCTCAGGTATTTATCTTGCGCCTGCAAGTCTTCGCCCCACACACGCAAAAATACTTCCATAGAAGTGTTGAACGAGCGTGTTACTTTAGACTCAATCGTAAGGATGTTACCAACTTTAATAGGATTATTAAAGGAGATATTATCAACCGAAGCAGTTACTACCACTGCGTTACAGTGCCTTTGCGCAGCCAATGCAGCCGCTATATCCATCCAGTACATCAGCTTTCCGCCCATCAGGTTTCCGAGTAAGTTTGCGTCATTGGGTAATACCAATTCGCTCATGGTGGTGTAAGAAGCTGCTGCCGTTCTTGGGCTTGTTATGTTTTGCATATTGTTATGTTAGCCGTTGCCGGCAACCGGTTTTAATTTTGGATTTTGGATTTCTAATTCTTGATTTTAGAATTTGGATATTGGAATTTGGATATTGTAATTTTGACTTTGGATATTGGAATTTGGAATTTGGATATTGTAATTTTGACTTTCTACTTTTGAATTTTGACTTATTTCTTCGACTGCGTCGTATAAGCTGCCTTTAAGTAAAAGGGCTCTGAATAAGCTAGGTCGTCGAATTTTTGTTGCGCAAATCGCTCCTCCGCCACCTGTATCCATTTGTCTATATTCACACTGTAGTCTTTTAGTATCTCGATGGCGTTTGCTATTTGTAGCTCGCTATTATCATCTGTGACAACCATTTTATCTGAACTCCTTAGTTTTTCAGACAAAGCATCAACAAAATAGTGCGCGGGCTCATCGATGAGTTTCATTTCACTATTGTAAGATGCCATGAAATACTCGCCCAGCCTCGCTTTCAGTACTGTGTAGACATTTGTATCTGCAACAAAACCCAATGCTATCAACTCAAGACGATTGAACAACAGCAAAGGTTTATCCAAGGCGAAGCATAAACCCTTTGCAGCACTCATTCCTACACGCAAACCGGTATACGAACCAGGACCTGCACATACAACAACTGCATCAATTTCTTTAAGTGTTATCGAAGCGCCTGCAATAACTTCGGCAATTAATGTGTTGATAACGGCCGCTTGCTCCATCGCATTTTCATGTCGGCGAATCGCTGCAACCGATCCGCTTACTGACAAGCAGACGGTTGCTGTAGCGGCTGATGTATCTAAAAATAGTAACGTTGGCATTGTAAATCTTAATACCCATTCGCTATGCAAACGGGGCTCAAATAAAGGGGCAAAAATATTACATTTGTAGCATGAAAAAGGAAATCATTAATACACAATATGCTCCGGCGCCGATAGGCTCCTATAATCAAGCAGTTAAAACAGGTAATCTTGTTTTTATCTCAGGACAAATTCCTTTGGATACAGCAACCGGAAACATTGTTACGACAGGCATACAAGACGAAACGGAAAAAGTAATGGAGAATCTTGCGGCTATTTTAAAAGAGGCCGGTCTGGATTTTTCGAATGTTGTGAAGAGTACTATTTTCATTACGGACATGGGACAATTTGCACAGATTAATGAAGTGTATGCCCGCTATTTTCCCGAAAATGCTCCGGCACGTGAATGTGTGCAAGTAGCAGCACTACCCAAAGCAGTCAACGTAGAGATATCTGTAATAGCAGCCTGTTAGTATTATGATCGAAAAAATTTCTTTCCTGAAAAATGACCTGAGCGCTCATATCGCTGCAATACCCGAACAAGCTCAACCAAAATGGGGCAAAATGACGGTGCAGCACATGACGGAACACATGGCACGAGAGGGTTTTGGCTGGGCGAGTGGAAAAGTAGCACATACATTGCATACACCTGAAGAACATATTGCTAAAATGCAGGCGTTCATTCTGACCGATAAACCATTCAGAGAAAATACCCCGAATGCCTTGATGGGTGCGGAACTACCGGAATTGGTATATGCTTCGCAAACCGAGGCTTTGCAATATTTAAATAGCGAAATCAGCGACTTCTTTAACGCATTCGAAGCGCAACCGGAAATGATGGTACTCAATCCTTTTTTCGGGCAACTTGATTTTGCATTGAGCATACATTTACTCTACAAGCATTCTGTACATCATTTGAAGCAATTTGGTGCTGAATTCTAAAATCAATGTGGCGGCTAATAAGGCTGCCACTATCTTTATAAACATTGTAGTAAAATATAAAATAGAATAGAAAAATGTCATTAACACAATTACGCAACTATGCGCAAGGCGCCTGGGTTTCAGGTCAGGGTGAAGGTGAAACTTTATACAACGCATTAACGGGCGAAGGCTTGTACTCCGCCAGCAGCAAGGGTTTGGACTTTGGAGGCATGATGGACTATGCACGCAAAACAGCAGGACCGGTATTGCGCAAAATGACTTTTCATGAGCGTGGCCGAATGCTGAAATCATTGGCGATGTATCTGATGGAGCGCAAAGAAACTTACTATACGATTAGCCGATATACCGGTGCAACCCGTGCTGATAGCTGGGTTGATATCGAAGGTGGCATCGGCAATCTGTTTGCCAATGCATCTTTACGTCGCCAGTTCCCTGATGAAAGCTATTATGTGGACGGAGATACTGCGCCGCTATCAAAGGGTGGCAGCTTTATCGGCCATCATATCATGGTTCCGAAACCCGGTGTAGCGATACACATCAATGCGTTTAACTTTCCGGTATGGGGTATGCTCGAAAAGGTTGCGGTAAATTTACTTGCCGGTGTGCCTGCTATTGTGAAGCCAGCTACGCTTACATCTTATCTTACTGAAGCTGTGGTAGCTGATATAATCGCTTCGGGTATTTTGCCGGAAGGTGCACTGCAATTGATTTGTGGCTCTGCACGAGGTATTCTTGACTATGTAGAAAATGGTGATGTAGTAACCTTTACCGGCAGTGCTTCAACAGGTAAAATGCTGAAAGCACATCCACGCTTGGTTGAAGAGGCTGTGCCATTTAATCTCGAAGCAGATTCACTTAACTGCTCGGTACTGGCTAAAGATGTAACGCCTGATATGCCAGAGTTTGACATCTTCATCAAAGAAGTAGCTCGCGAGATTACTACAAAAGCCGGACAAAAATGTACTGCGGTACGCCGTATTATCGTTCCTGAAGAAAGAGTAGAAGATGTGCAGATTGCACTGGGCAAAAGGCTGAACAGCGCTACCATTGGCGACCCTGCTGTTGACGGCGTGCGTATGGGCTCATTGGCCGGCATGTCGCAAAAGAAAGAAGTACTGGAGAAAATAGAAGAACTTAAGAAGAGCCAGGAAATTGTAATTGGCAATCTGGAACAATATGAAGTAGTAGGTGCAGATAAAGACAAAGGTGCCTTTTTGCCTCCAGTCGTTTTCTTTAATGACAAACCATTTGAAAAAACTGACTGCCACAATATTGAAGCCTTTGGTCCGGTAAGTACTATTATGCCTTACAGCACGATGGATGAAGCAGCTGAACTTTCTAAATTGGGCAAAGGCTCGCTTGTAAGTTCTATCATTACTGCTGATAAAAAAATAGCCCGCGATTATACGCTCGAAGCTGCTTCTATGCACGGACGCATATTAGTGCTCGATCGTGACTGTGCTAAAGAAAGCACAGGACATGGCTCGCCAATGCCTTTGCTGGTGCATGGCGGACCTGGCCGCGCAGGTGGTGGCGAAGAGATGGGTGGTAAGCGTGGTGTACTGCACTATATGCAGCGTACCGCTATTCAAGGTTCGCCTACAATGGTTACGGCTGTCACCAACGTTTATCAACAAGGTGCGAAAGGAAATATCATCGACGTGCATCCTTTCAAAAAATACTTTGAAGAGCTGGAAGTAGGCGACCAACTCATTACAGAAAGTCGTGAAATTACATCAGAAGATATAGACAAGTTTGCAGCATTAAGCGGCGATAATTTTTATGCGCATAAAGTTGACACAGACTTTAGCGGCACGATGTTTGACCAACAGGTAGCACATGGCTATTTTGTAATGAGTCTTGCAGCAGGACTGTTTGTAGACAGTATTGAAAAGAATCCCGTGTTACTTAACTACGGCATTGACGAGTTGCGTTTCACTAAGCCTGTTTACCCGGGTGCAAAGATTCACATTCGCTTTACCTGCAAACAAAAATTGCCGAACGACGTGACCGAAAATCCTGATGAGCCAAAAACATTGATACCGCGCGGTGTAGTAAAATGGCTGGTGGAAATGCTGGATGATACTGATGAACCATTAGTAGGCGTTGCCACCATATTGACGATGGTGCAGCGCAAAGCATAATCCAGTAGATTCTAAAAATAAAGGCCAGCTCTTACAAGCTGGCCTTCTTTGTTTGTTGTTTAAACAGCACTATTATTCCATTCTTTGTACTGCAGGCAAAGCCGCTAATTCCTCTTCAGTAAATAATCGGTAGTGTATCTTAAAAGTCTTGCCCAGTGAGCTTTCCAGCGAAAACCCACCAGGACCAAAGCCATCTAAAACATCCAACGTCAAATGGGAATATTGCCAGTATTCAAATAAATCTCTATCCATCCAAAATTCAAATCCATCTACAAGACCGACCATAGCATCATTCATCCTCGGAAAATAGCCACCCTTTTCAAAACACTGCGGTTGCGTTCCCTCGCAGCACCCTCCAGCCTGATAAAACATCAGGTCGCCGTGTAATGATTTTAATTCCTGCACCAATGCTATTGCTTCGTCTGTTACCGCTAATCGTTCCATTTATACCAGTAGATTTGTTGCTGAAAAATATAGGCCCCACGCTTACAATACTTACTGTACACTAAAGTATGGGGCCAATATTTAGAAAAATTTAAAATTGCTATTTTTAGTTGCTGACCTAAAAGAAGCCAAGTTTTTGTTTGCTGTAGGATATCAGCATGTTTTTTGTCTGACGATAATGATTCAACATCATCTTGTGGTTTTCGCGTCCCACGCCTGACTGCTTATAACCGCCGAAAGGTGCGCCGGCAGGGTAATTGTGGTATTGATTTACCCATACACGCCCCGCCTGTATAGCACGTGGCACCTGATATAGTTCATGCGCATCGCGCGTCCATACACCGGCACCCAATCCATAAATAGTATCGTTGGCTATTTCAATCGCTTCTTCCACAGTTTTAAAAGTTGTGACCGCAAGTACGGGTCCAAATATTTCCTCCTGGAAAATACGCATTTTATTATTGCCTTTGAAGAGCGTAGGTTGAATGTAATAACCCTCATCCAGATTGTCGCCTACATGGCTTACATCGCCACCAGTCAGCACTTCAGCACCTTCTTCTTTTCCTAATTTAATGTAAGAAAGAATTTTGTCTTTCTGAATCTTAGAAGCTTGCGCACCCATCATCACTGTAGGGTCGAGCGGATTGCCTAATTTAATAGCCTTAACACGCTCAAGCACGCGCTCTATAAAGCGTTCGTAAATATCTTCCTGAATGAGTAAGCGCGATGGGCAAGTACATATCTCACCTTGATTCAAGGCAAACAGCACCGCGCCTTCTATAGCCTTATCTAGGAAGTCATCATCGGCATCCATTACCGAAGAGAAGAATACGTTTGGCGACTTACCGCCCAATTCTAATGTAACTGGTATAATATTTTCCGTAGCGTATTGCATTACCAGTCGGCCAGTTGCGGTAGAACCTGTAAATGCAGCTTTAGCCACTCTCGGATTCGTAACTAAAGCCCTGCCTAATTCTCCGCCAAATCCGTTGACTATATTAACTACACCCGCCGGCAGGAGGTCGCCTATAAGTTCCATTAAAACAAGAATAGAAATAGGGGTACTTTCTGCAGGTTTCAATACAACGCAATTGCCCGCAGCCAATGCTGGCGCGAGTTTCCAAATGGCCATCAATATTGGAAAGTTCCATGGAATGATTTGCGCTATTACGCCCAATGGTTCATTTACAATCAGCGATACGGTATTTTCATCCAGCTCCGAATGCGAACCTTCTTCAGCACGAATCACACCCGCGAAATAGCGGAAATGGTCAATCGCCAAAGGTATATCCGCAGCCATCGTTTCTCTCACTGCTTTACCGTTATCTACCGTTTCTACCGCAGCCAGATATTGAAGATTTTCTTCCATGCGGTCGGCTATTTTATTTAGGATAATGCTGCGTTGTGTCGAGGATGTTTTACCCCAGGTTTTAAACGCTTTATCAGCAGCATTTACAGCCGATTCCAAATCCTCTTTTGAAGAGTGTGCCGCTTTGGTAAACACTTTTCCATCGATTGGCGAAATCACGTCAAAGTATTTGCCATTAGCGGGTGCAGCCCATTTACCATCTATATAGTTTTCATATTGCGCTTTAAATTCAGGACGAGCGATTAAGTTTGATGTTGACTTTTCTTCTGCGATTGATGTACTCATAAGTGTTCTGTTTTATTTTAGTGAATCAATAATCTTATACGAAGTAAGTAATTACTAAATTCAACTTTCAGCACAAAACAGTCAGATTATAGCACGTATCAATCATTTGTTAAGTTGCTACCCTCTCTTGCAAAAATGCGTACCTTAGAATAGTAATCGAAACCAGCAAACCAATACTTATGTTGAGCAACGCACGTCCGCAAACTATCAGCTTATCATCCGACAAAGAATTAAAGACATTGGTAGAAAACCGAAGAGCTTTTACATTGTCGCATTGCGAATTGAATGTGTTTGAAACCTACGAAAAGAGTCATAGTGTTGCGCTCCACTTCAATGATCTTGTGGTTACGAGTATGTTGCGCGGGAAGAAGAAGATGTATTTATATGACCAACCAGGCTTCGACTATTTACCTGGCGAAACATTGATTGTTCCTGCAAACGAAAGGATGTTCATTGATTTTCCTGAAGCCGAAAGCGATAATCCTACACAATGTATTGCGCTTGCTATTGATGCGGACAAAATCAGCAACACGCTTCATTTCTTAAATGAAAAATACCCAAGAGAAAACAAGAATGATAGCTGGCAATTGAGCCAACAAGATTACCACTTGAATAACAACAGCGCACTATCGCAACAGATAGACAAAGTGATGCGTATATGCCTCGAGGATAGCGCCGATAAAGACATTCTTGCTGACCTTGCCCTACAGGAATTGCTTATCAGAATTATGCAGCAGCAAAATAATGCATCACTCACAAAAGACTCTAAAAGCAGTAACAATGTGCTGCACCACATAACCACTTTTATCAGAGAAAATATTTCGGAAAAACTAAGCATTGACCTGCTGGCCAAAATGGCCTATATGAGCAAGGCAAGTTTTTACAGATTGTTCAAAAAGGAATTAGGCATCAATCCCACTACCTATATTTTGCAGGAAAAAATACGCAAGGCAAAACAGCTTTTGTCTGCATCATCTTCAAGCATTGGCGATATAGGCTACCAGCTTGGCTTTCCCGATGTAAACTATTTTCATCGACAATTTAAAAAAGCTGAAGGCATTACTCCCAGCCAATTCAAACGCATTCAACAGCATTAAATAAATGCTATTTTCCGGAGTTGACTTGATGGCTTGATTCAAATTTTCTGAAGCGCTGTCTCAGGTCTGCAATCATTGATTTCTTCTGACTTTCATCTTCAATAAAAGAATAGTCAATGCTGTTAAATACCATCTCCCTTATTTCAGCATAGCTGATAGCTGGATAGCGGTTGGCGAGTAAAACATACTGCTCTATCAGGTTACTGCGCAACACGCCTGCATCATCCGTACTAATTACAATAGGCACACCGTATTTTTTGTACAACATAATAGGATGGCGATCTTCTTTGACTTTGAGTATAAATTCGTTGCTCGTGAGATTAATCTCAACAGCAACCTTTTTACGACTCATGTAATCCAGCAAGGCCGGAGCATCTTCTTCGTAAGGCAAGTCCACACCATGGCCTATTCTATGGGCTTTCGCTTCAAATACGGCTGCATTGATGTGCCATGTCAGATCTTCGGGCTTCACCATACCCAATGCTAATTCGCCCGCGTGCATCGCAAACTTTACATCCGGATAGTGCTCGCCCAGAAACCGAAACATCTGCATGTGCAACCAGTAATACTTCATAGAGACTTCATCGTTTTCAGGCGCGACGATATTCACGCCCACTATAAGTTTGCTTCTCTTAGCCGACTCGAAACATACCCATAGATTTTTAAAAAAATCAACAGGATTGTCCATGATTCTTACCACATAGTTTTGATAGCGAATCGTAAACTGTGAGTCATCCAATTGCAGCCTTTGGTGACGCTGTGCCAGTTCTTCATTGAATGCATTGATACTTGTATTAAGACCAGCATCACTATTAAATGTATTTGTCAACGATAGTAAAACAGGGGCTATATTTTGTTTGTCTTTCGAAGCAGAAAGTTCATTTAACTGCTGTCGCTGTTTGTCGAAGCCACTTGCATCAAATGGCGCGACAATCGTTGTAAACATTGTTTCGATGTAAGAAACGTTTTCCTTTTTTGCACGCAATTTCAATTCCATTAAACCCTCCTCAAAGGTCTTGCTGGCAGCCACGTTGAAGTTTGGAAAGGTTTCGAAAAACTGTTTGTCGGATGGATAGCTTATGCCATTATAGTCTTTTACCGACCATTTCTGAATTAGTCTTTGCTTCGCTGATGAAAGTGTAGCAGGAGTCATAGACTGAAAGCGCACAAAACCATCTTTTCCATCTTCAGAAGCCCGTACTTCCAAGCTATTCAAGTTGATGCAATAGTTGTTGTCAACAACAAAATCTATGTACGTTTCGGTGTAGATCGAGCCGCTATAATGATGGTGTAAATCGCCGCCCTTGGGCATTGCAGAGAAAAACATCGTAAGCGCTGCCTTATTATTTCTGATGGATTCAAAATAGTCGTTTACATTTTGAGCATTGGTTGCAAACGAAAATAGCAGCACTACAAGCAGTGTCGAAAAACTTTTCATGGAGAATGTATTACGGTTTGCGGTGGTTCGTCCGCGCCGTAAACATACTCAAAAAGGTTTGGAAATTTCAACCGAGAAGAAAGGCTGATGAAAATTTGCGCATGTGGAACACGATTATTTCTTTGCAGATGCTATAGCCACTTCTTTAGGATATACCACATTCACCACCGCCGGCACTATTTCCGCAATCACTTCGTTTACCTTGCCTATATATTCCCCATCTACCTGAAAGTGGGCTTTTCTTTTGCTATGAATTTTAACCGAGCGCACCTGATAAAATTCAGTTTTCTTAGGGTTGAAACCTTTGCGCGAAAAGCGCATTTTTAGTATTTCAGCAATGGATATTTTGCGAATGATTACAATCTCAAAAAGGTCATCATCCAGCTTGCCTTGCGGATTAATAGCCACACCGTTACCATAACTCGTGGCATTGGCCAACACGATCATCACAGCCGAGCGTTTTACCAGTTGTTTATTAATTTCAAATTGCGCTTCCATTTTGGAATGCCGCCACAACACTTTCCAGGCAGCTTTCACATAGCCCCACATGCCGCGCTGGTGAAGCTTTTCAAAGGTTTTGATAATATAGGCATTAAAGCCTATGTCACTTAGATGGATGCAATATTGGTTGTTAACTTTCAGCAGATGTATGGGATGCGCTTGCGATGATACCAATGTTTCGAGCGCGGCCAAAGGCTCGGGAGAGATATTGAGTTCCTTAGCCATGCCATTTGCCGAGCCGGCGGGAATAATGCCTAATTTCATATCAGTGCCGGCTACTAATTCTGCTACTAACTTTACCGTACCATCGCCACCTACCGCCACGACTATATCCGGCTGCTCGTGTGCTATTTTATCTTTCAAGCATTTCTTCAAATCACTGCCCTCGCAGTTGAATAAGGTTGCATGAAAACCCGATCTGTCTTTGAAAAAATCCTGTATGATGGCATGGTAATCAATGTCGTTATTGCCGGAAGCAGCATTGATGGCAAACAATAGCTTTGGCTCAGACGTTAGTGTATTCATAAATAGAATAAAATACTGCGTTGCGGAATGACAAATCAGGAAAACAAAACAACAGAACGAGCCAAAAAGTTGCCTTTTATAAGATTATACCATGGTTACGGACACTCCCGTAATGTAGTTGTGTATGGGCATGTGTTTAAGCGTGAGCCCCGCCTGTTCAAAGAAAAAAGAGGCGGTGGCATGTTATCCAATCTGGTTCAGTTGCTTAAGCTATTTCGCGTGCGTACCATTCCCAATGCGCGATTGCAGGTATTATTCGAGGGGCAGGAAATACTTTCGAAAGCAGAGTACGATGGCTTTTTCAAAATAGAAATACATCCTGCCGTGCATCTCGAAGCTGGATGGCATAAAGTTTTTGTCAATCTACTTGACGACCGGCAGCAAATAGTATCAACAGGAGAGGGAAAAATATTTGTACCACATGTTTCGCAGTATGCTTTCATCTCCGACATTGATGATACAATTATGCGCTCTTTCTCTGCAACAATTTTCAAGCGGCTGTATGAGCTATTGTCACGCGGACCGGGCAGGCGCAGGCTATTTGCCGAAACGGCGCAACACTACAATATGCTGGCACATGCACACGCAGCGCCGGACACGCCTAATCCATTCTTTTATGTAAGTAGTAGCGAATGGAATTTGTACGACTATTTACAACAAGTATTCAGGCGGCATCAATTACCGGAAGGTATTTATCTGCTGAACCAAATTAAGCGCTGGAATGAGTTGTTGAAAAGTGGCAAGACTGGTCACGAAGGAAAATTGATAAGAATAGCGAGAATATTAAAGGCTTTTCCCAAACAAAAATTTGTGTTGTTGGGCGACAACTCACAGCGCGACCCTCAAATCTATAAAAGCATAGCAGACAAGCATCCTGAGCAAATCTATGCAGTCTATATTCGCAATGTCAGAAGCTCTAAAGAGCAGGAATCTCGCGCCTTGTTACAACAACTCGAAGCAGCAAATATCCACACTTGTATATTCGAGAATAGCAGTGAGGCAATTGTCCACGGCATCAGTATAGGATTGATTGCGCAGCGAAAATCCTCTGCTAAAAAGGATAGCCAATACCAAGGCTAAAGATGATATTTTCTTTACGCCATTGTGGGTCGCCAAATCGCATATCGTTGAACACCCAACGTTGCCCCTCGGGCAACCAGGGCTTACGAATAGGAATACCAAAGTCGAAACGGACTAAAAGAATAGACAGGTCGAAACGCAAGCCCAGACCGGCATCCGCGGCAAACTCTTTGTAGAAAGAGCCGGAAAATTTACCCCCCGGAAATTTATCATTCTCACGTTGTAGCCAGATATTACCGGCATCTACAAATATAGCGCCATGCAAAATGCTGTACAGCTTCGCACGCAACTCCACACTTGCCTCTAACTTCACATCGCCCAATAATTCTATAAAACTATTTTCGCCAGTAAGGTAGCGCTCGTTAAATGTTCCCGGCCCAACCAACCTTGAGTTGAAACCACGCAAGCTGGCACTACCACCACTAAAGAACTGCTTGATGTTGGGTAGCTGTCTGCTATTTCCGTAAGAATAGCCATAGCCCGCCAGAAAACGCGCTGCTATTGTTTGCCTGTCATTAAGCCTGCGATAGTAGCGGAAGTCTGTTTGAAATTTCAGATACTGCGCATAGGTAGAGCCAAAGATTTCTTTGGGATTATTGTCTGCATCCGCGCCCTGCGCTATGCCAAAAATATTACCCGAAAAATCGGCTATTCCCTGAAAGTAAAAATCGTTCTTTCGTTTGATACCATCCGATTGCGTACTGAATGTGTACTCATACGTTGGCCCAAAAATAATACCGTTGAACAACAGGTTACTAAAGTTAACGCCGAGATCTTTATTAGCTTCGGTGCTCAGCGTATCCGTGCGCACGTAAGTAATATTAATAGGGAAGAATTTATGCTCTTTGCGTATATCCTCTTTCCAGCGATAACCGAATCCTGTATTGAGTGTATGTATTCGGTACAGTCCGCTGCGTAGATAGTAGTTGTAACCCGCGTTGATTAAGGTTTGCGGCGGGAAAGTACTCGATGGTTTTATTTTTACAAAAGGCACCAAAAAGCGTGGAATAGCCAGACTGCTTTCTACGCCTATGTTGTAAGTGTTTGGCCTGCGCACGATACCGCCATACTGTGCTTCAAAACCACCGGTAAGTCTGATCGTAAATAGCTCGGCACCTTTAAATATATTTCTGTTGCGCCAGCTAAAAGAAAGACGCGACCCTGCACGGCTATCATTGAGCGTAAAGCCGCCGGCTTCAATATTAAAAGCCTTTTTGGGGTAAGGCGTGAGGTAATAATTTACATCAAGCAACGCAGATTTGTTTTGCAAAATACCACGCTGCAACAGCAAGCCGTAAGATAAATTAGCAAGACCAGAACTGGAATAGGTGCTGCTATCGCGCACCGCTACAAATTCATTCTTTACAAACTTAAATACGCCCAAACTTACCAACCTGTTCAAAGCCATATTTTGCTCCCGCAGGCTATATAAATCGCCGGGTGCAAATTGCATCGCTTGTGTAAACACGACCGGCTTAAATGTATGCTGACGGTCAACCATTTTAAAATTGGCAAATTCTACTGTGTCGCTTGCATTGCCTTGGCGCATACGGTTGCCACGGTTGCGATTGCTGCCTCCTGTATTAAAACGGTAATTAGGAAAAATAGTAACCTTATTAATCCTGAATTGGCGGTAAGCATTGCGCGGCATGATGTCGTACTTCAACTTCATGCGCACATCTACTTCGTTTTCACCGGCGGCAGTATCTGCACGAGCCAGCAAAAATTCAGGGCTGAAATAATAATAGCCCTCGTTTTTCAATACGGCATCTATACGCGTGCGTTCGGCCTTTATATCTTCGAGGTTATAAGGGTTGCCTTTTTTGAGTATAGAATTAGCCTGCGTTTCAAGTATATGTATTGCCAGTATAGAGGTATCTTCCTGTTGATAGCTGATTTCTCTTAACTTATATTGCGCGCCGGTTTTTACTATAAATTCAGCACGTGTTTTTTTATCTTCTGTAATCTTGTCGCCATTCACTTCTACGTGGAAAAAGCCCTGGTTCTGCAGGTAATTGCCCAGTATCTTATTATTCTGCTGAATGTTGAGCGAAGAGCCCAACACCGGCGGCTCGCCTATTTTATTACGCAACCAGTTGCGAAAGCCCTTTTCCTTTTTGGGTACACCGGCAAGGTTGTAGAATGTAAGTTTGAATTTGATGCCCAACACTGCGCGATTTGGCTTGGGGCGCACCGCTTCAGAAAGTTCGCCCTCCAGTTGCTTGCGCTGCGATTCAGGCACAGCCTCGTCCACAATCATTACTTTGTTGCCCGTATAAAGCGATTCGCCCTCTGCGAGATGGCGTGTATTATTGCAGCCCGTTGCAATCAACAGGGTAATTATTAGCGAAAAGAATAGTGTAAAATTGCGTTGCACAGGGTTCAAAAATAGCTTCTTTTTTGTTTACGCCTTTGTAATTTCAAAAGACTGCGTAGATAAAACTTCTAATAAACGAAGCCGATGGCTAATTGTTCGGTATTCAGGTTCGATTTTTCAGCAATATAATTGCATTATTTTCGTTTTCTTTGACACCTTATGCGTATTAAATTATACTTCCTGATTGTATTGGGATTTTTTTGTTTGCCTGCGACTGCACTGGCTCAAACGGCTATTTTATCTGGCACCATTACAAATGAATATGGCAGCCCGGTTACCCATGCCGAGATAACTGTCGATGGCTCGGAGGACCGCATCAACTCTAGCGATAGCGGTACTTACAGCATTACTATACCTAATAATAAAAAGGCCAGCCTGCGCATAACAGCGCTCGGTTATGAGATAGAAACTTTCTCCGTAAAGGCCGAAGGCGCTGCCACTATTACCCGCAATATAGTCATGACCAGTATGATGGAAGTGATAGAGGGTACAATCATTACTGATGAGCGCCATCGCGGCGAGGCAGGCATGGTGCAAATAAGCACTAAAAACCTTGACCTGAACCCGACACCGGTGGGTGGCGTGGAGGGCTTGCTAAAAGTATTGGTAGGCTCGCGCAACGAACTTTCCTCGCAATACACAGTGCGTGGCGGTAATTTTGATGAAAACCTGGTGTATGTAAATGACTTTGAAATATACCGTCCTTTCCTGGTGCGTAGTGGACAGCAAGAGGGTTTGAGCTTTGTAAATAGCGACCTTGTGCGCAGTGTCAATTTCTCTACCGGTGGTTTTCAGTCTAAGTTTGGCGATAAGATGTCTTCGGTACTGGATGTGGCTTACAAAAGACCGAAAGATTTTGGCGGCTCTGTAATGTTGAGTGCATTAGGCGCACAAGCCCATTTGGAAGGTAGCACGCGCAACAACAAGTTTACCTACCTCGTTGGTCTTCGACAAAAATCAAATCAATATTTACTGCAGTCGCAGCCTACAAAAGGGCAATACAATCCATCCTTTACCGATATACAAATATTGCTCAACTACAAGCTGAGCAAGAAATGGGAAACTGAAATAATAGGCAACTATGCACGCAACAGGTTTAGTTTTCAGCCCGAGCGTTCAGAAGAAGCATTTGGCTATGTAAACGAAGCCTATAAATTAACGACTGCATTCAACGGTTCGGAAACAGACCAGTTTGACTCGCGCTTTGCCGGCTGGTCGCTTACCTATTTACCCTCCGACAAAACAAAACTAAAACTGCTGGTAAGTGGTTTTCAAACCAACGAATCTGAAACTTATGATATCAAGGGCGAGTATTTTCTTGATGCCATCGAAACTGATTTAGGCAAAGCCGTGGGTGACGTGCTGTATAGCCTTGGTACA
>PJTT01000588.1_pt1 | contig 21054 bp, 22 predicted proteins | sample 1512261 | NCBI WGS metagenome assembly PJTT01 (sample SAMN08177685, study PRJNA422409) | Soil metagenome, whole genome shotgun sequencing project. | isolation source: Soil (2) enriched on wood chips | place: USA: Madison | collected 2015-01-15
AAGCGCTTCGATCCCGGCTTCAAGGCCTTCGCCGACCGCCTGCTCGCGGTCGGCAAACCACCCAAGCTCGCCATCGTCGCCGTCATGCGAAAGCTCATCGAGGCCGCAAACCTCGTCCTCGCAAGACAGCAGCCCTGGGTGCGCCAAGCCTGATCAACATGGTTGCTCACCCCAACCCTCTCCCTATGGGAGAGGGGTTAGCTCCGCGCGTAGCGCATCTTGGCCAGGGCGGTCAGGAACTCCGCCGCCAGGTTCGGCGCCTTCACGCCGGCCTTCCACTTCTCGAAGGCCATGACGCCGTCGATGCGGGCGTCCAGGTGCTTGAGCGCCGAGTCGCGGCCCGAGGCCAGGTCGACCGCCAGGGTCGAGACCAGGATGCCCGACAGGATGGCGCGCTTGGAATAGTGGTTCTCGTCGGTGGCCGTGTCGCCGGCCCAGCGCCACAGCTGGTCGGCGCTTTCCCACAACAAGGTGAGCGCCAGCGGCAGATTGGTCGGGAAGGCCAGGAAGGCGGCCCAGCGGCGGACGGCCTCGCTGTCGTGGGCGGCCGCGTCGATGCGGGCGATGACGCCTTCGCGAATCTTCTGGCGAATCTTCAGCGCCGCGGGATCGAGCTTGGCCAGCGTCGCCATGGCCTGGGCGTCGTGCCGGCGGGCCAGCAGGGCGGCCAGATCCCGCGGCCCCTGGGGCAGCAGGAGATCGGTCTCGCCGGGCGACAAACCGGCCGCCGCGGCGGCCGCGCGGGCCAGGGCGGCGTTCCAGCCAAGGCGCGGCGACAGGCGCAGGGCCTCGTCCAGCACCTTCTGTTCGGCCTTGTCGGCCCAGTCCTGCGTGGCTTTGGTCGCGGCGTCGCTCATGAATCCGAGTCTACACCGGTGTTTAGCGCTCGTCGCGCATGGACACGCGCCCTCGCCTCTGCTATCTGCCGCCCCTCGTCGCCCGGAAGCACCCCTTCCAGGGCGTAAGGTTTTTATTCGCCCGCCCGGCCCCTCAAGAGGGACTTGGGAAATTGGTCGGGCCGTCGAATGGAGAGTCACCCCTGGTCCAGATTTTCGTCCGCGACAACAACGTCGATCAGGCCCTCAAGGCCCTGAAGAAGAAGATGCAACGCGAAGGCTCGTTCCGCGAGATGAAGCGTCACGTGCATTATGAAAAGCCCTCGGAAAAGCGCGCCCGTCAAAAGGCCGAAGCTGTCCGTCGCGCTCGCAAGCTGGCCCGCAAGCGCGCTCAGCGCGAAGGCCTGCTGCCGATGCCGAAGAAGGCTACGCGTTAAGAGCGCCGTCGAGGCGCGGATCTTCGCGCCTCCGCGTTCCACGCACCCGAAAACAGACGAAACCCGCACCGGGCGACCGGCGCGGGTTTTGTTTTGTCCTCTGCACGGAAAGTCCTCTCGACGGACGGGCGGACCTCGCCTAGGTTTCGCCTCCGGAACAAGAGGGGAACGCGCATGCGGCGAGCCTGGCTTTGGGGAGTGCTCTGCGCGGCTGGCGTGGCCGGCGCCGTGGCTTGGCCCAAGGTCGACCGCTGGCTCGACGTGGATGTCTGCCTGGACGGCGGCGGCGTCTATATCCACGATCAGGGCCGTTGCTCGCACGACGATGCGGACATCGACGCCTACAAGAAGAGAAAGGTCGCGACGCCATGACGGGACAGATTCGCATCGGCATCGGCGGCTGGACCTTCGAGCCCTGGCGCGGCCACTTCTATCCCTCCGACCTGAAGCAGAAGGACGAGCTGGCCTATGCCAGCCGCCAGCTGACGACGATCGAGATCAACGGCACCTACTATTCCAGCTTCAAGCCCGACAGCTGGCGCAAGTGGCGCGACGAGACGCCCGACGACTTCGTGTTCGCCGTGAAGGCCTCGCGCTTCACCACCAACCGAAAGGTGCTGGCCGAAGGCGGCGAGTCGGTCGGCAAGTTCCTCGACCAGGGTCTGACGCAGCTGGGCGACAAGCTGGGGCCGATCCTCTGGCAGTTCATGCCGACCAAGAAGTTCGATGAGGCCGACTTCGGGGCGTTCCTCGCTCTGCTGCCCAAGGAGAAGGACGGCGTGCGCCTGCGCCACGCCGTGGAGGTGCGCAACGACACCTTCATGACCCCGGCCTTCCCGGCGCTCCTGAGGGCGCACGGCGTGGCCGGCGTCTACGCCAAGCACTTCGACCATCCGGAGTTCGCCGACGAGACGGCCGACTTCGTCTATGCCCGCCTGCAGACGGGCTCGGACGAGGTGGCCACGGCCTATCCCGAACCGGAGCTCGACGACTGGGCCGACCGGCTGAAGACCTGGTCGCGGGGCGAGCGTCCCGGCGACCTGCCGCGCATCGACAAGGACGCCGCGCCCGTCGCCGACAAGCGCGACGTCTTCGCCTTCATAATCCACGAGGGCAAGGTCAACGCCCCGCACGGCGCCAAGGCGCTGATCGAGAAGGTGAAGTAGGACCTGCGCATCAGGAACCTCCCCCTGTGGGGGAGGCGGCCGAAGGCCGGTGGGGGGAAGTTTTCAGCTTCCGCTGTGTTGGCGGGGTCGTAGCTACGCCCCCCTCCGATCGCTGCGCGATCGCCTCCCCCACAGGGGGAGGTTCCTTACCTCAGCCCGCCGCCGCCGCCGCCATCTCGCGCCAGCCCTTGGCCTCCTTACGGAACCTCGGATGCGTCTTGGACAGGCGCTTGTCGAGTTCGGCCAGGGCTTCGCGGGCCTCGGCCTTGCGGCCGGTCTCGCCCAGGAACACGGCGTAGCGCGCCATGCCCTCGAAGCCCGGCAGGTGGGCGGCGGCCCAGCGCAGGGAGACGTCGGCTTCCTCGGTGCGGCCCAGGGCGGCCTGGGCGCGGCCCAGGGCCAGGGCGGTCTGCGGGGTGCGGCTCTTGACGCCCTGCTCGCCCAGGGCCTCCAGCAGCGGCAGGGCCTCGGCGGCGCGGCCAAGCTCGATCAGGCTGTTGGCGCGGGCCAGCATCAGGGCCGGATCGTCGGCATAGTGGCCCTGCAGGGCCTGGGCGTAGATCCGCTCGGCTTCCTCGTGCTTGCCAAGGCTCGTGGCGGCGGCCGCCAGGCGCGAAAGGTTGGTGACGGTCGGCGCGTCCTCGGCGTCGCGGCTGGCCTCGCGGTATTCGCGCTGCGGGTCCAGCGCCTGGCGGGCGGCGGCCTTCATCTGCTGGGCCCTGGTCCCACCCATGAACTCCGGCGCGACGATGGCCAGCAGGTAGACGATCCCGCCCAGCGGCTGGAACATCAGGATGATCAGCAGCCAGTACATGGCCTGGCCCGAGCGCACCACGTGGACGCAGAGGGCGATCGAGAAGATCAGCGACAGGCCGAAAAGCGGGATCATCGAAAGGCTCCAGGACGTCCCGGCTATGTGTGGCGCGAGGGCCGCCGCGTCAATCGGTGGGATGACCGTCCAGGACGCGTGCGGGTGCGCGGCCGCTTGATGGGCAATCTGGGGACTAACCGGCAGGCGGGGACTTGTGCTTCAGTCTTGTCACAGTATTCTCCCTATATTGCGAGACGGTATCCCAAAAGATGGGATTTGCTCTCCGCTGACATAAGCAGACCGGGAAAACCGGCGCTTTGGGTTGGAAACATAAGGCGGGCCGCCGAGCGGCGCCGCCGTCAGGAGGGACCTATGTCGTCATCACCCTTGCGTAACCTGCGTGCGGGCGTCTCCATCGCCGTCCTGGCGGTCGCGGCCTTGGGAGCGGTGAACGCTCAGGCCCAGACGGCCGCCCCGCCCGCCGGCGAGACCACCGAGAACGCCGTCGAGGAGGTGATCGTCACCGGCTTCCGCGAAAGCCTGCGCAGCGCCCTCTCGGTCAAGCGCCAGTCCTCGGGCGTGGTCGACGCCATCAAGGCCGAGGACATCGCCGACTTCCCCGACGCCAACCTCGCCGAGTCGATCCAGCGGGTGCCCGGCGTGTCGATCACCCGAGTGGCCGGCGAGGGCCGCACCATCACCGTGCGCGGCCTGCCGCCCAGCTTCACCCGCGTGCGCATCAACGGCATGGAGGCCCAGTCCACCAGCGGCGCGACGACCAGCGACCGGGGCGCGAACCTGGGCCGGGGCTTCGACTTCAACACCTTCGCCTCGGAGCTGTTCAGCGGCATCACCGTGCGCAAGTCGGCCCAGGCCGAGGTGATCGAGGGCTCGCTGGGCGCCACGGTCGATCTCGACATCGCCAAGCCGCTCGACCAGAAGGGCCGCACCCTCGTGCTGGGCGGCTCGCTCGGCTACAACGACCTGTCCGAGAAGATGGACAAGAAGTTCACCGCCGTGGCCGGCGATCGCTGGGACACCGCCTGGGGCGAGTTCGGCGCCCAGGCCTCTCTGGCCTTCAGCAAGCGCAAGTTCCTCGAGGACCAGTGGGGCTCGGGCGGCTGGAACCCGGCGACGATCGACGGCGGCTTCTGCACGCCCGTGGGCCGCACGGCGCAGAACCCGGCCACCGACCCGGCCACCGGCGCCGACGCCCTGAACTGCGCCACCGGCGTGGCGCGCCCGGCGGCCAACGACACCCTCTACGACCTGGGCAACCAGAGCACCGTCTTCTTCCCGCGCCTGCCGCGCTACGGCCGCTTCCACCACGACCAGGAGCGCACCGGCGCCACCCTGGCCCTGCAATGGAAGCCCAACGACCGCACCTCGTTCGGCTTCAACGCCCTCTATTCGAAGTACGACGTGGTGCGTGAGGAGAACTGGCTGGAAGGCTTCTCCTTCGCCCGCGCCATCAGCCAGAACGGCAAGCCGCAGACGGCCATCCGCGAGCTGATCCTGCGCAACGCCGGGACCAGCAGCACCGCCGGGATCAATTTCGGCAAGACGGTCTACGACGTGGCCTATGGCCGCTTCGACGGCGTCGATGTGCGTTCCGACACCCAGCACGACGAGTTCCAGAACGTCTTCCAGCAGTACACCTTCACCGGCAAGCACGAGCTGACCGACAGCATCACCCTGTCGGGCCTGATCGGCTATTCGAAGTCGGACTACGACCAGCCGATCACCACGACGATCATGTTCCAGCGTCCCAACACGAGCATGACCGTCGATTTCCGCGAGGATCGCGACCAGCCGACCATCACCCACGGCTTCAACGTCGCCGACGCCAGCCTCTACACCTTCGGCACGGGCAACGCCGAGGTGCGGCTGTCGCAGATCTTCACCACCAACATCTACAAGACCGCCGAGGCCAACCTGGCCTGGCGGGTCGACGACGACCTGACCATCAAGTTCGGCGGCCACATCCACGAGTTCTCGTTCGACACCTCGGCCTTCCAGCGCTCGAACAACTTCCTGGTGCCCAACCTGACCACGGCCCAGTTGCAGGCCGTGACCAAGGTGGTCGAGGGCTTCGGCGGCCACGGCATCAAGAGCGGCGTGTTCCCCAGCAGCTGGGCGACCATCGACTACGACAAGTTCGTCGCCGACCAGAACCTCTACAGCAAGACCGGCATGTACGCCCTGATCCCCAATACGGGCGGCATCCGGCGCGTGGAGGAGAAGGTCTCCTCCGGCTATCTGCAGGCCGACCTGAAGACCGAGATCGGCGGCCTGCCGGTGCGCGGCGACATCGGCTTCCGCATCGCCAAGACCGAGCTGTGGGCGCGGGGCTACCAGATCGGCTCGACCCGAGTGACCGCCGAGAACGACTATCTCGACGTGCTGCCGGCCCTGAACGTCGCTTTCGACCTGCGTGACGACCTGGTGCTGCGCTTCTCGGCCGCCAAGGTCGTGTCGCGGCCCGACCTGACCTTCCTGTCGCCCGGCGGCAGCCTGAACCTGACCGGCACGCCGTCGATCACCTCGGGCAACCCGGATCTGGATCCGATCCGCGCGACCACCTTCGACCTGGGCGGCGAGTGGTACTTCTCGCAAGGGTCGGTGCTGAGCGTGGGCCTGTTCTACAAGGACATCGACACCTACGTGCAGAACCAGTCGCAGCAGATGAGCTTCCGCCAGACGGGCCTGCCGCTGAGCCTGCTGGGGACTTCGCAGCTCGACCCGGACAACACCCTGTTCACGGTCACCCGTCCGGTGAACACGCCCGGCGGGCCGCTGAAGGGCTTCGAGATCAACTACCAGCAGGCCTTCACCTTCCTGCCGGGCCTGCTGCGCCATACCGGCGCGCTGGTGAACTACACCTATGTCGACTCGACCATCGACTACTTCCTGGCCGACGGCAGCGTCACCACCAACGATCTCGTGGGCCTGTCCAAGAACGCCTACAACGCCACGATCTACTACGAGGACGACAAGTTCAGCGCCCGCCTGTCGGCGTCGTACCGCGACAAGTCGATCGTCGCCCTGCCGGCCAACAACCCCTACCAGGACGTCGAGGGCTACGACGCCAACCTGACCTTCGACATGGCCGCGTCCTACCAGATCAACGACAAGTTCAAGCTGTCGCTGGAAGGGCTGAACATCTTCGACCGCTTCAATCGGCAGTACATCGACTCCGACCGCGACAGCACCTTCGTCTACACCCACACGGGCCGGCAGTTTAATCTGGGGCTGCAGTACCGGTTCTAGAGGGCGTCCAAGGGGGGCGGGCTCGAGCGCCCGCCTCCTTTTACTCCCGTCATTCCCGCCCTTGTGGCGGGAACCCCTTGATCCGCTCGCACGTGAAGGTGCGAGCGGCGTGCTGAGCACGCCGCCTCATCAGCCCTTGCGGCTGAAAGAGGGTTTCCCGCCACAAGGGCGGGAATGACGGGAGTTTTGGGAGCTAAGTCCGCGGCTTTTTCGGGTCGGCCTTGGGCGACGGCGCCAGGCGAAGCACTTCGGCCTGGTAGCGCTCGTCGTCGCCGGTGGCGGCGAAGGGCAGGGCGTCGCAGAGGGCGTCCAGCAGCGGGTCCAGCCACTGGTGCTCGACCTTGTGGAAGTCGCCCAGCACGTAGTGCATGACCATGTCCTTGTCGCCCGGATGGCCCACCCCGATGCGGCCGCGGCGGAAGGCGTCGCCGATCTGGCTGGTGATCGAGCGGATGCCGTTGTTGCCGGCAGCCCCGCCGCCGGCCTTCATCCGGAAGCGGCCCGGGGCCATGTCGATCTCGTCGTGGAAGGCGATGACGTCTGCCGGCTTCAGCTTGAAGAACTTCATGGCCTCGCCCACGGCGCGGCCGCTCTCGTTGTAATAGGTCTTGGGCTTGAGCAGCAGCAGCTTGACCGGCCCGTTCGGGGTGTCGACCTGGCCCTCGCAGGCCAGCCCCTGGAAGCGCGCGCGCCACGGCGCCGTGCCCCACTTGCGGGCCAGGGCGTCGACGGCCATGAAGCCGACGTTGTGGCGGTTCTTCTCGTACTTGGGCTCGGGATTGCCGAGGCCGGCGAGGATCAGCATCGCTGGGAGCTCACGTGTAGATACGAAAACGGGCGGACCCGAAGGCCCGCCCGTCATCTAGATCAGTTCGGTCGGAAGACCGAGCCGGGATCAGCCTTCGACGGTGGTGTCGCCGGCGCCCGACTGGGCCGAGGCCGAGGCCTTCAGGGTCGCGATTACGAAGTCGCGGTCCACGGCCGGCTTCACGCCTTCCGGCAGCTTCACTTCCGAGATGCGGATGGTGTCGCCGATGTCGTGGTCGGCCAGGTCGATGATCAGCTCTTCCGGGATCTGGTCGGCCGGGCAGGCCAGCTCGACGGTGTGACGGATGACTTCCAGCGAGCCGCCCTTCTTCAGGCCGACCGAGGTTTCGTGGTTCTTGAAGTGCACCGGCACTTCGATCTTGATCAGCTGGTGCTCGCTGACGCGGTACAGGTCGAAGTGCACCGGCTCGTCGGTGACCGGGTGGAATTGCACGGCCTTGGCGATGACCGATTGCTTGTCTTCGCCGTGCTGCAGCGTGACCAGGTGGCCGAGCAGCTTGCCGGTGTAGAGCGCCTTGCGGAATTCGTTGACCTTCACCGCGACGTTCACGGGATCCTTGTCGCCGCCGTACAGCACGCCCGGGACCAGGCCGGCGCGGCGGGTTTCACGAGCGCCGCCGGTGCCGGCGCGGTCGCGGATTTCAACGTTCAGGATGATCTCGGCCATGTCAGTTCTCTCTTGAGGGCCAATGCCCTCGAAATGCGAAATCGCCGCACAGGACCAGATTGCCCCGCTCGGTCGACGTTTTCAGGAGGGCGCCCAATACACGAAGAGGGCCGCCGGTGCAATCCGGCGGCCCTCTGGTGCGGTTGGAAAGGTCTGAAGGATCAGGCCTTCTTCTTCTTGGCGGCCGCGGGCTTGGCGGCGGGCTTCTTCTTGGCCGTCGGCTTTTCCGGCGGCGGGGGCGGCAGCGGCTCGACCGGCATCGGCGCGCCCGAGGCCTTGATCACGCAGGCGCCGGTGTCGATCATGATGTGCTGGCCCAGGCAGAAGATGTCCTCGTAGTGCGGCTTGGACACGGCCAGGCACTGATAGAGGTTCAGCTTGGCCATGTTCAGGCACGAGCCGGCGCTGGGCTCGGCCATGATGGCCTCGATGGTCGGCAGGTTCTCGTCGCCGGCGGCACCGAGCGCGGCCAAGGCGGCCACGGCCAGGCTGCGGATGACCAGCGGGCGATAGGGCGGCGGGGCCGAGCGCGGGCCGGCCGGGACGGTCGAGGCCAGGGCCGCGTCGATGCTGGCGGCTGGGCTGGCGGCCGGGGCGGCGGCGGGCGGGGCGCTGACGGTGGCCAGCGAGGCCTGCTGCAGCTGGGCCACGTCGGCGGTGTCGGCCAGGGCCGGGGTGGCCGAGGCCGACTTGGCGTAGGCCAGGCGGCCGTCGCGGTCGGTCACGGCGGCCTTCGACCAGGTCGCGCGCTGCACGTCGTAGGCGGCCTGCTTCACCTTCTTGCCGGCGTCGTAGACCTTGAGGCCGTCGGCGCCGAGGGTGTCGATGATGCGGGCGGCGGCGGTGTCGCTGCCCTTGAAGCCGACGGCGTAGGCCGGGTCGGCGATCAGCTGGTTGATCACCTGCTGGCGCTGGGCCGGATCGGCGGCGAAGGCGCGCACCGAGGCCACGAAGGTCGGGTCCTGCAGGGCCAGCACCGCGCCGTACGACATGGCGCCGCTGAGGAAGTGCTTCTGCTCGTAGCCGACGCCGACCTTCAGCGAGGCCTGGATCTGGTCGCCGTTCTGGAAGTCGGGCGTGATGGAGCCGGCGCGCTGCATGTAGCCGCGGAAGGCGCTGGCTCGCTCGACCACCTTGTTCGACAGGGTGATCGGCGGCGGGGCCGGCGGGGCCTGGACGACGGGCGGCGGCGGGGGAGGCGGCGGGGTGCTGCAGCTGGCCAGGACGGTGGCCGCGGCGATCGCGACCGCCGTCAGAGCGGCGCGCGGACGCAGGTTGGAAAGCATGCTGACGACATCCCCGTGTAGATGGAGCCGGCTTAACATCGCCGGCGGGCGACATTGTGACAGTCAGTCCGTTAACCAGACTTTGACAAGCGGGGCTGTGTCGCGATTTCCGCGAGAGCGCGGATTCCGTTGGATATTTTCCCGACGGAAAATGTGGCGCCGATGTGGCGGAGAGGCCTGGGGGTTAACGGCTCGGGCCGCTCTTGGAGAGGGGATCAACCTCTCATCCGTAAAACCCCCGCGAAAGCGGGGGCCCAGGCTTTTTCTGAAACGCGTGGCGCTCGACGATAAAACGCCTGGGTCCCCGCTTTCGCGGGGATTTTACGGGAGAAGGGAAGCTGGAAGCCGATCAGTCGAACAGCTTCGACACCGACTCTTCGTTGGCGATCCGGCGGATGGCCTCGCCGATCAGCGGGGCGCAGGAGACGTAGCGGATCTTCGGGCAGGCCTTGGTGGTGTCCGAGGCCTCGATCGAGTCGGTGACCACCAGCTCGGTCAGCACCGAATTGGCGACGCGCTCGGCGGCCGCGCCCGACAGTACGCCGTGGGTGACATAGGCGCTGACCGAGACGGCGCCGTGGTTGATCAGGGCCTGGGCGGCGTTGCACAGGGTGCCGGCCGAGTCGGCGATGTCGTCGAACAGGATGCAGCGGCGGCCGGCGACGTCGCCGATGATGTTCATCACTTCCGACTGGCCCGGACCCGAGCGGCGCTTGTCGACGATGGCCAGGTCGGCGTCGTCCAGGCGCTTGGCCAGGGCGCGGGCGCGCACCACGCCGCCGACGTCCGGCGAGACGACCATCAGGTCGTCGCCCAGCGGGTAGTTCTTGATGATGTCGTCGGCCAGCAGGCGCGAGGGCAGCAGGTTGTCGGTCGGGATGTCGAAGAAGCCCTGGATCTGGCCGGCGTGCAGATCCATCGTCAGCACGCGATCGGCGCCTGAGCGGGTGATCAGGTTGGCGACCAGCTTGGCCGAGATCGGCGTGCGGCCGCCGGTCTTGCGGTCCTGGCGGGCGTAGCCGAAGTAGGGCAGCACCGCGGTGATCCGCTTGCCCGAAGCCCGCTTCAGGGCGTCGATGCAGATCAGCAGTTCCATCAGGTTGTCGTTGGCCGGGTAGCTGGTCGACTGGATCACGAAGACGTCCTCGCCGCGGACGTTCTCGTCGATCGTGACGAACACCTCGAGGTCGGCGAACCGGCGCACCTGGGCGCGGGTCAGCGGCATGTCGAGGTACTCCGCGATGGCCTGGGCCAGCGGACGGTTGGAGTTGCCGGACAGCAGCTTCATTTTGGATTCTCGGTGGGGGGACGCCGTTGCCGGGCCTTCTAGCAGCGATCCGCCCCGGGGCAACCCGCTTAAGCCCGCTGGTTGTGCTTCATGACCATTTCGTGTCGTCAAAGCCTCAGGGTCAGGCCGCGGGGCGACGAGAGGAACCTCCCCCTCTGGGGGAGGTGTCGGCGAAGCCGACGGAGGGGGGAGTGGCTGCAAAGCTGGCTGGCGCTCCGGAAGCTGAAAACGGCCCCCCACCGGCCTTCGGCCGCCTCCCCCAGAAGGGGGAGGTTCCGTTCTCTCACCCTTCCAGCATGATCGCCGACAGCAGGCGGCCGTAATCCTTCTGGCCGTTCAGCACCGCGCGGCGGTTGGAGAAGAAATGGTCGCCTTCGGCGCAGGTGTCGCGGCCGATCCATTCGCGCTGCTCGATGCCGGCGGTCTCGATGCGGTCGAGCACGAAGGACGGCAGGTCGAACATCCGCTTGTCGTCGGCCTTGCCCGGCTTGAAGAAGCGCTTGGAGCCAGGGCAGTCGGCCTCGAAGCGGTGCAGGAACTCCAGGCCCACTTCGTAGGAGTCCGGGCCGATGCAGGGGCCGACGGCGGCGACCATGCGTTCGGGGCGGGCGCCCAGCTCGACCATGGAGTCGACGGCGGCCTGCACCACCCCGTCCAGCGCCCCGCGCCAGCCGGCGTGGGCGGCGGCCACGATGCGGGCCTCGGGATCGACGATCAGCACCGGGGCGCAGTCGGCGTGCAGGGCGCCGCAGACCACGCCCGGCGTCTTGCTGACCACGGCGTCGCCCTGCGGCCGCGCATCGCCCCACGAGCCGTCGGCGACGATGGCGATGGTCGAGTGGATCTGGAAGCAGGTGTTGAGGTCGGCGCGGTCGACGCCGAACCAGCCGGCGGCGCGGGCGCGGTTCTCGATCACGTCGGCCGGCTCGTCCTGGCTGCCGCGGCCGACGTTGAGGCTGTCGTAGAGACCCTGCGAGACGCCGCCGTTGCGGGTGAAGAAGGCGTGGCGCAGGCCGGGCACGGTCGCCAGCAGCGACGACTGGACGGTGGGAATGTGAGCTTGCGTCATGCCTCGTCCTCGAAGAGCGGGGCGGCCAGCCCCGGCGCGCTCAGGCACGCGACCTTGAAGAGATCGCCCATCTGCGCCGCTCCGGTCAGGCGATCAAGCTGTCTTGCGAGGGTTTCGGCCATGTCGGGTCGCGCGGCGGCCAGCGCCTGGGCGCGGGCCTCGATGCCGAGCGCGCGCAGGAACTCGCCCTGGGTGATCACCGGCGGGGCGTTCGCCCCCGCTTCGCGGGCGGCGTCCAGCACCGACGGAAAGTCGGCCCAGACGGTCAGGTCGGCCTGGCCGGGATTGTCCAGCGGACCTTCCTTCCTGTGGGCGCGCAAGGCCTGCAGGGTGTCGCCCGGCTCGGGCGTGGCGCGGCCGTAGTCGATCAGCAGCGCCGCGCCGCCGTCGCGGGCCAGGCGGTGGCCGATCTCCGAACCCAGGGCGGCCTGGGCGGGCGAGGATTCGAGGACGGAGCCTGGCGGAAAATCCTCCCCCTCTGGGGGAGGTGTCGACGAAGTCGACGGAGGGGGAAGAATCCTAGGCTCGGCGGCGGCTGAAAACGCCCCCCCTCCGGCCCTCCGGGCCACCTCCCCCAAGGGGGGAGGATTTAGTTTGCGCAGCCCGAACGCCAGTTCCCCGTCCTCGCCGAGCCCCACGACCCGTTCGGCCCAGCCGTCGGCGGTCTTCACGAACTGACGCGCCGGCAGGCAGTCGAGTAGTTCGTTGGCGACCAGCAGCAGCGGGGCGTCGGCCGGAACCTCTTCCAGCCGCCCGGCCCAACGCACCGAAGTGCCGACCAGCCTGGCCTCCTGCGCCGCGCGCAGCACCGGCGAGACCTCGACCAGCCACAGGTCGGCGGCCTCAAGGAACGGCGGCAGCAGGCGGGCGGCGCGCAGGATGTCGCTCATCAGCGTTCCGTCGCCGGGGCCCATCTCGACCAGGCGGAACGGCGCGGGGCGGCCCAGGCGGTTCCAGGTTTCCATCAGCCACAGGCCGACCAGCTCGCCGAACATCTGGCTGACGCCGGGAGCGGTGACGAAGTCGCCCTCAGGACCCAGGGCGGGTCGGTTGGCGTAGTAGCCGTCGCGAGGGTCGTGCAGGCAGCGGGTGAAGTATTCGGGAACGCTGATCGGCCCGTCCTGGGCGATCTGGGCCTTCAGGCGGTCGAGCAGCGCGGGTCGTGCGGGGATCAAGACGCGGCCGGCTCCTCGGCGATCGTTTCTTGCGGGGGCGGAACGACAGGCTCCTTCAGCGCCCGCCAGACCAGCCAGGCGCCGATCAGCAGCATCGGGGTCGACAGCAGCATGCCCATGGTCAGGCCCAGCGGGAAGTTGGGCATGAAGGCGTCGGGCTGGCGCACGTTCTCGAGGCTGGCGCGGAACAGGCCGTAGCAGAGCATGAACAGGCCCACGAGCCCGCCCCGGCGCTGCAGGAAGGCGAAGCGGTGGGTGGCAAGGCGCAGGACCACGAACAGGACCAGGCCTTCCAGCGCCGCCTCGTAGAGCTGGCTGGGATGGCGCGGCAGGTCGCCGGCCACGCAGGCGCCGCCTTCGAGGGCACGGATGCGGGCGTTGCAGAACACCACGCCCCACGGAACGTCGGTGACCCGGCCCCACAGTTCGCCGTTCACGAAATTGGCCAGGCGCCCGAACAGCAGGCCCAGCGGCGCGACCGGCGCCACCAGGTCGCCGAGCTTGAGCAGGTCGATCTTGTTGCGGCGGGCGAACAGGATCACCGCGGCGCAGACGCCCAGGAACCCGCCGTGGAAGCTCATGCCGCCGTTCCAGACCTGCAGGATCTCCAGCGGCTTGGTCCAGATCAGCGAGGGGCTGTAGAACAGCACGTAGCCCAGGCGACCGCCCAGGATGATGCCCAGCGTGATCCACAGCACCAGGTCGTCGATCTGCTCGGGCGTGGCGGTGGGCGTGCGGCCGCCCCACAGGCGAGAGGTCTTCACCAGCCGCACGGCGTACTGCCAGCCCAGCAGGATGCCGGCCACATAGGCCAGGGCGTACCAGCGGATCGCCAGCGGGCCGAGGTGGATCAGGACGGGGTCGAATTCCGGAAAGATCACGCCGCGCGGCTCCGATCGGGACAGTTGGTCGCAGGCATAGCGGGTTACCAGTTCGCTTTCATCCCCCGCTCACCATATAAAGGACGTCAGGCGATTTGCGCCCATCCGGAACGACGATGCACAGCCAGAACCCTTTCCTCGACGAGTTCGCCAAGTTCACCCAGGCCGCCATGGGCATCGCCCAGACCGCGGGCGACGAAGCCAAGACCGCCTTCCGCTCGCAGGCTGACCGCTGGGCGGCCGAACTGGATCTGGTGCGTCGCGACGACCTCGAGGTCCTGAAGGCCCAGGTCGCGGCCCTGCAAGCCGAAGTGGCCGCCCTGAAGGCCGAAAAAGCCGCCGCCGAACCCGCGAAGCCCGCCCCGAAAGCCGCCAAGAAGACCGCTCCGAAGGCGGACGGAACTTCCGGGAAGGGCGAATAGGCACGCTTTTTGCTCGCTTGGAGCGTGAACGCTGTTGTGGCGAAACGCGCGAAGCAGCTTAGACTCCATTCTCGTGGGCGACACCCGGCGGGTCCCACGCCCGTCATCGCCCCTGGGGGCCAAAGGTTCTGATGGACACCCAACCCGACGACGACGTCCTGCTGGCGCTGGATCCCCTCGAGGTGGTCGAGCACGTGCTGGCGGCGGAAAACCTGACCTTCGACCGGACGGAAGACGGCGATCTCGCCTTCGCCCTGACCGGCGACTGGAAGGATTACGAGCTGTGGTTCGCCTGGCGTCCCGAGGCTGATTGCCTGCAGCTCTGCCTGTCGCTGGACCTGCGCGCCTCCAAGACCAAACGCCCGGCCGCCTACGAGCTGCTGTCGATGATCAACCAGCGCGTCTGGCTGGGCCACTTCGAGGTCTGGACCGATGACGGCGAGGTGGTCTTCCGCCACGCCCTGGCCCTGCCCTCGGGCGAGCGCCCGACCATGGCCCAGGCCGCCTCGATGATCGACGCTGCCGTGGAGGCCGCCGACCGCTTCTATCCGGCCTTCGACTTCCTGCTGCACGGCGCCAAGACCCCCGACCAGGCCATGGCCGCCTGCATGTTCGAGACCGTCGGTCAGGCGTAAGCTTCCTTCTCCCCTTGCGGGAGAAGGTGGCGCGAAGCGCCGGATGAGGGGTCTCTCAGACTTCTGACGCCGCGACCGGCCGAACGGCTGTCGCGGCGTTTCTGTTTGCGCGACCCCTCACCCGACCTCCTTCGGAGGCCACCCTCTCCCGCAAGGGGAGAGGGGATTTCAGTGGTGACGCCGCCGCCCAGCCGCGCTAAGCGCCCAGCGCACACTGTGACGCGGGAGCTTCGCCCATGACCCCCATCCTTCTGCTCGGCGCGGGCCGCATGGGCGGCGCCCTGATCGAGGGCTGGCGCAAGACCGGGGCCTTTGCGACGACCGACCTGATCGTCCGCGACCCGGCGGCGACCGCCGAGGGCTTCCCCGGCGCGCTCGTCAACCCGCCGCTGGAGGCGCTTTCCGCCGCCAAGGTCGTGCTGCTGGCGGTCAAGCCGCAGATCTGGCGCGAGGCGGTCAAGGACGTGGTCCCGCACCTGGCGCCGGACGCCATCATCGTCTCGATCGCCGCCGGGGTGCGGGCGGCCGACATTTCCGAAGTCTTCGGCGGCCGACGCGTGGCGCGGGTGATGCCGACCACGGCCGTGGCCATCGGCCAGGGCGCGGCCAGCCTCTACGCCGACACGCCCGAAGCCCTGGACGCCGCCAAGGCCCTGTTCGCCCCCGTCGCGGCGACGGTCGAACTGGCCGACGAACAGCTGATGCACGCGGCCACCGCCGTCTCGGGTTCGGCCCCGGCCTATCTCTACGCCTTCATCGAGGCCCTGGAAGCGGCCGGCGCCGGCCAGGGCCTGACGCCGGAGGACAGCGCCCGCCTCGCCCGCGCCACCATCGCCGGCGCGGCGGCCCTGCTGGCCCAGGGCGGCGAGGAGCCGGCTGAACTGCGCCGCCAGGTCACCTCGCCCGGCGGCACCACGGCCGCGGCGCTGTCGGTGCTGATGGGCGAGGGCGGTTTCGAGGATCTGCTGCCCAAGGCGCTGGCGGCCGCCGTAAAGCGCTCGGAAGAGCTGGGGGGCTGAGGCTCCAGATCCTCGCCTGAAGAGGGACGCAGCCCGGAGGGCCGGGAGGGAGAAGGAAAGTCTCGAACCTCTCTCCCGTAAAATCCCCGCGAAAGCGGGGACCCAGGTGTTTTATCGTCGAGCGCCTGGCGTTTCAGAAAAAGCCTGGGTCCCCGCTTTCGCGGGGATTTTACGGATGTTGTGTACGGAGGGAGGCGACCACTTCCCCCGTGAGCTTTGCGGCAGTTCCCCCTTTCAGGGCGCCGTCACGTCGACCAGCGCCTGCGCCGGCTTGTCGCGCTCGGCCGCCACGAACGCCACGGCCCGCACGATGTGGTCGGCGAATTCGCCGCCGAGCAGGCGGGTGTGGCTGGCGCCGGCCACGTGGTCGACATAGCCGTGCTGGGAGGCGTGAGCCGGGGCGGCCTGCATGTCCTTCCATTGCACGCGGTCGCCGACCCGCGCCCCGGCGGTGACCACGGCCACCGGCCATTCGGGCGAGAAGGGCGGCTCGGCGCTGGCCTGGGCCGAGGATTCGGCCCACAGCTCGACCTCGGCGGCCGAGGTGCGGTTATGGCGGCCGTTGGCGAAGCCCCAGCGCTTCTCGGCCTTGGCGTCGGGCGGCAGGCCGATCTTGTCGCCCAGGGGGGTATAGACCAGCGGCTTGTAGAGCCCCGCCGAGGCCCCCAGCGCCGCCGCCTGCGAGGCGAACACGAACGAGCTGAGGAAGCGCTTGGCCTGTGGGAGCTGCGCGGCCTCGGGCGTGGCGGCGTCGACCAGGACGAGGCCCGCCACCTGGCTGGGATTGCGGCCGGCGTATTCGCGCAGGCGCAGGCCGGCCATCGAGTGGCCGACCAGGATGAACGGACCCTTCTCGCCCGAGGCGGCGACCAGCTTCTCGAAGTCGGTGACGATGGCCAGGCCGTCGCGCGGGTCCGGACCGGGCGGGGAATAGCCCATGCCGGCGCGGTCATAGGCGCAGGCGCGCCAGCCGGCGGCGGCCAGGGCGTCTTGGGTGGCGCCCCAGTCGGCGGCGAAGCCGAAGGCTCCGGCCTCGAGCCAGACGGTCGGGCGATCGGCGCGGGCTTCGCCCTCGCAGACCAGGCGCAGGGTGCGACCCTCGCCGATGTCGACCTGGGCGCCGCGCGGCGGCTTGGATCCGACTCCGGCCATCACGCCGCCCGCCGCGACGAAGGAAACGTAGAGCAGGGTGAAGGCGGCAAGGGCGCGTCCGGCGTGCTTGAGCATGGCTCTCAATGTAGGGGCGCGGCGGCGTTCGTCGAGGGGCTGGTGCGGCTTCTCGGCGCGGTTTCCTTCGGACGGATCAATCCCTAGACTCGCGGGCATGCGTCGCGCCCTTTCCGCTCTGCTGCTGGTCGTCGCCCTGGCCTCTTCCGCCGGGGCGCAGACGAGCGCGCGCTCGACCGGTTCGGCGACCGCCGCGCTGACCGCCGAGACGCCCGCGCCGGCGCCGCCACCGCCGCTGTTCTCGCCCAAGCCGCCCGAGCGCGACATCCCCGCCTGCAAGGCCGCCTGCGCCAAGACCTACTATTTCTGCCGCGCCAACGCCGACGACGACAGCTGCCCCAGCGAGTGGTCGCGCTGCAACGTGCGCTGCTCGGCCAGCTTCGTCCGACCGCCGGGTTTGTCGGGGAACTAGATCCTCCCCCTCCAGGGGGAGGGTCTTATCGACAGACCCTCTTGCTCCGCGCCCGGAACGGGGATCAAATCCTGACGGGGCGTCATCGACGCCGCTGGGAGTCGCGCTCATCGATGTCGAACATCGCCTATTTCCCCGCCATGCCGCCGCGCGAGGACAATCGCCCGGGCAAGCGCGAGCGCACCAAGACCGCCAACCGCCAGGCCATCCTCGACGCGGCCCGCCAGGTGTTCGGCGAGCTGGGCTATGACGGGGCCACGGTGCGCGACATCATCCGCCTGACCGGTTTGGCCTCGGGCACCTTCTACAACTACTACAAGTCCAAGGAGGAGGTGTTCGACGCCCTCGCCGACGACGGGGCGCGGCGCTTTCGGCCGCTGCTGCGCGTGGAGTTCGAGAAGGCGACCGACTTCGCCTCGTTCCTGCGCGGGGCCATGCGGGCCTATTTCGACTTCCTGGCCGCCGAGCACGAGACCTGGCGGGTCAACCGCCCGGCCGGCGAGACCCATCCGCAGGTTCGCTCGACCCCCGAGGTCACCGCCGTCTTCGGCGAGGTGCGCGAGGCCTTCGAGCGGGTGCTGGAGCGCGAGCACGCCCCGCCCGTCGACCTCGACTACCTGACCGCCGCCTGCATCGCCGTGGCCCGCGAGGTCGGCGACAAGATGCTGGAGCGCCGGCCGATGGACACGCAGGGCGCCACCGCCTTCGCGGTGGGCCTGATCCTCGGCGGCCTGCCGGCCCTGCCTCGTCCCTGAGCTTCGACCGTGAGAACGAAACCTCGTCCTTCGACAAGCTCAGGATGAGGTTTCTACTGTCGCCGACCTGCCTGTAGCCCTCATCCTGAGCTTGTCGAAGGACGAGGGCGGTTCCGCTGAATCCAACGAGAAAGAGCCCCCGAATGGCCGACGTCCAGAAGCTGGTCCTCAAGACGATCCTGTCGCTGCCGACCCCGATCCTGCGGGCGCTGAGCGGCGGGGGCGTGGTCTATCGCGGCGGGCGCACGCTTGATCCGCGCTTCCAGTTCTTCGCCCACGCGGCCCAGGGCCTGCCGTCGATGACCACCCTGGCCCCGGAAGAAGCCCGCGCCGCCAGCGCCAAGGGCCTGGCCGCTGTGTCCGGTCCTCCCGAGCCCGGCGTGCGCACCGAGAGTCTGAGCATCGATGGTCCTGGCGGGCAGATTCCGCTGCGCGCCTATCGCCCGGCCGAGCAGGACAGCGCCGCGCCGCTGATCGTCTTCGCCCATTTCGGCGGCGGGGTGATCGGGGATCTGGAGACCTGCCACGCCTTCTGCGGGATCCTGGCGCGGGTGGCCAAGACCGCCGTGCTGTCGGTCGACTATCGCCTGGCCCCGGATCACCGCTTCCCGGCCGGCCTCGACGACGTGCTGGCCGCGTACCGCTGGGGCCGCGACAACGCCGCCCGCTTCGGCGCGGCGCCGGGCCAGGCGGCGATCGGCGGCGACAGCATGGGCGGCAATTTCGCCGCCGTGCTGGCCCAGGAGATGAAGCGCACGGGCGAGGCCCAGCCGGCCTTCCAGCTGCTGATCTATCCCGCCGTGGATGTGGCCAGCGAGACGCCGTCGATGAGCCTCTACGCCGATACCTATCCGCTCAGCCGGCCGATCATGGAGTGGTTCATGGCCCACTACATGGGGCCGGAAGCCGACCCGGCCGATCCGCGCCTGTCGCCGGACAAGACGCAGGACCTGTCGGGCCTGGCCCCAGCCATCGTCGTCACCGCCGGCTTCGATCCCCTGGTCGACCAGGGCGAGGCCTACGCCAAGCGCCTGATCGCCGCCGGCGTGCCGACCGTCTACCGCTGCTACGACAGTCTGGCGCACGGGTTCACGGCCTTCACGGGCGCGGTGCCGGCGGCCGATGCGGCCTGCCGCGAGATCGCGGCGCTGGTGCGGGCGGAGATCGAGAAGTGAAGCCCTTCCCCCTCAATGGGGGAAGGGTTGGGATGGGGGTGGAGCGGCCTGTCCGTTGCGCTGTCGATTCTATGTGGGATGGGGCTGAACCGCTGCGGTCACCCCCATCCCCGACCCTTCCCCCATCAAGGGGGAAGGGAGAGTGAAAGCGTTGGTGGTGGAGGCTCTTGCCCCTGACTTCGCCGGCTGCGCGCTGCGTGAGATCCCGACCCCCACTGCCGGACCCGGCGAGGCGCTGGTCCGGATCAAGGCCGCCAGCGTCAACTTCCCCGACCTGCTGATGACCCGCGGCGAATACCAGCTGAAGCCGCCGCTGCCGTTCACGCCCGGCCTCGACTTCGCCGGCGAGGTCGCTGGACTGGGCGAGGGCGTTTCAGGCCTGGAGATCGGCGCGGCGGTGGTCGGCGGCGCGCGCACCGGGGCGTTCGCGGAGTTCATCGTCGTTCCCGCCAAGGCCCTGAAGCCCAAGCCCGCGCGGCTGTCGTTCGGCGAGGCGGCGTCCTACGGCGCGGCCTATCTGACGGCGCGGGTGGCGCTGGTGCGGCGGGCGAACCTGCAGCCCGGCGAATGGGTGCTGGTGCACGGCGCGGCCGGCGGCGTGGGGCTGGCGGCGGTGGACCTGGCCAAGGCCATGGGCGCGCGGGTGATCGCGGCCTCGGCCTCCGACGACAAGCTGGCGCAGGTGGCTCGGCTCTACGCCCCTGACGCGACCGTCAACGTCACTGGCGGCTTCCGCGACCGGGTGAAGGAGATCACCGGCGGGCGCGGGGTGGACGTGGTCTACGATCCCGTGGGCGGCGACGTCTTCGACGAGAGCCTGCGATGCCTGGCCTTCGATGGGCGCCTGCTGGTGATCGGCTTCACCTCGGGCCGGATCCCGACCGTCTCGGCCAACATCCCGCTGATCAAGGGGATCTCGGTGATGGGCGTGCGGGCCGGCGAATACGGCCGCCAGTTCCCCGAGCGCGGGGCCGAGGATCAGGCGGCGGTGTGGGCCATGGCCGACGCCGGAACGATCCGGCCGCACGTGCATGCGCAGGTTCCGCTGGAGCGCTGGCGCGAGGCGTTCGACCTGCTGGCGGAGCGGCGGGTGGTGGGCAAGGCGGTGATCGTGCCATGACGACGCCGACCTATGATCTCGACGCCCTGGCCGGCCTGTGCGCCGACCTGGGCTTTCCGACCAACCGCCCGGAGGCGAGGCGACTGGAAGTCGATCTCGGTGAAGGCGCGGTGCTCGTCTTCGATGTCGAGGAGGGCGATGGCCTGATCGGGTTCGCCGGCGGCGACTGGCACACCCACGGCGACCTACTGTTCGCCGACGCTCGAGGCTACAGCGTCTCGATGACGGCGGCGGCGCTGTTGCCGGCGCTCGCCGACGGGCGCGTGCTGATCCGCGATCACGAGGCCCGGGGACGGCTGGTCGAGCGGTCCCTCTTCCACGTCGATTATCCGGATGTGATCGCGCTGGAGCCGGGCGAGCGGATGGTGCTGCGGCGGGCGATTGTAACCTCTCCCATCCCCGAAAAACCTCTCCCATGGGGAGAGGGAGGGGCCCGCGCCGAAGGCGTGGGAGGGTGAGCAACCATGTTGATCAGGCTTGGCGCACCCAGGGCTGCTGTCGTGCGAGGACGAGGTTTGCGGCCTCGATGAGCTTTCGCATGACGGCGACGATGGCGAGCTTGGGTGGTTTGCCGA
>PJTT01000589.1_pt1 | contig 21020 bp, 19 predicted proteins | sample 1512261 | NCBI WGS metagenome assembly PJTT01 (sample SAMN08177685, study PRJNA422409) | Soil metagenome, whole genome shotgun sequencing project. | isolation source: Soil (2) enriched on wood chips | place: USA: Madison | collected 2015-01-15
TGCCGTATATTTGTGCCACACAAAACAAAGGTGATACCTTTTCGGGGTGTAGCGTAGCCCGGTATCGCGCCACATTTGGGATGTGGAGGTCGTAGGTTCGAATCCTGCCACCCCGACAAAAAAAGCTCGACGAAAGTCGGGCTTTTTTTGTGGGCGGCAGATTCGAACGTGGTTCGATCCGCTGGAGCTTCAGGGTGTGAGTTTGGGGCTTGCGGGGCTGAAGCAATCCTGCCACCTTCACAGGTTGCCGCCGCATTTAGCAAACACAAAATATTCGATTTTGTTATTGAGGTAAATAAAGACTTGTCACTTTCACTAGTTTTTGGAGGCCAAGAAGCCAGATATCAGGCAAAAGATTGGGATGAAGTTTCAGTAGTCTATTGGTTACTGTTGTATGAAAAATTCGATGAAATAGTCGAGAGAGTAAAATAACGAACGCCTAAAACGGGTTTTGATTCAGGCGGGCTGACATGTAAACCTGAGGCTTTGTGCCTCTAATGAACTTTATTTATAAATTGAACGCTTGTGCTCCGATTTCCCGCCCAAATGCAAAGCCTGAAACCGTCGTTCAGCACTTTAACGAAACAAGCCACCGATGACAACAAGACATTACGACATATTTCTTGACGACAAACTAATAGGAACGACAGAACTTGAAAAATCAGATGTACCAATGGGAGTTGTGTTTGGTAATGTAACTTTTGATAACATCATTTCAGGCTATGACTTTCTAAAAACTTATTGCTTGACTAACAATATTGAAATCGTTACTGACTATCCTGGTGACAAACATATTGCGACAGCGCACATTCCGAAGTTGAAAGTGGTTAATCCAAACGGAATTGAAATTAAAGGACAAGGAACAAATATTGGCGGAATGGACAATGATATTTTTGAAATTACAATTCTCGGTATATCATATCCATTCTTTGATGAAGAGTTTCCGCATCACGTAAAATCATATAATGACCAATTCAAAGACAGCAAATGATAATAGGGTGTGAAAGCATGAGGGATTTTTAGAGTCAGATCCGCGGATAAGGGATAGATCCTGGATGCAAGATTTTGGAAAACTGGTTCGCTTTAAAATAGAAGATTCCGTGTGTAGGTTTTTGGACGCTGAAGAATTTACGATGTCGATTGAGCCGTTTTAAAGTTGGAAGAGTTGACTTAGTAAGTAAAGGCGCAGCAAAGATGCTGCGAGCCATAGATATTATTATTTGACTGATCCTTTGGAGCGTATTCGAACCGTCATTAAAACGGGTTGTTGCTACCAGACGAGGTTGCTTGCAACGGAGTAATTCTAAAAAATAAGGCATGCCATTGAACAAGACCCTGCTGATATATTAGCCATCGGAAAGGCCGCTTTAGCAAATCATGACTTCGTTAAGAAAATACACGATGGTGATATCTTAGATGCATTTGACGCTGAAAAAGTCCTCAGCCCTTTGGCGGATTTAAAAGACTTTGAACTGGTCTAGATAGCTGAAAATAGAGTAACGGGAAAAGTCTGGGGTAGAATTAGCAATATCGGCACATTTCCGCATTCGGCTTTTTCCTACTTTTGAATAAAATAAGAAGTGATTCAATTTATGAAAACCATCTCAACAAACATCTTTGTCAAAGACATACAAGCAACCATCAGCTTTTACACCAAACTCGGCTTTTCAGTAACTGATGAGGTTGTTACGCCCGAAGGCGAAAAAGTGTTTGCCCTTATGACGAACGGAACGGTCGTCTTTATGTTTCAGACCTTTGCGAGCATTGAAGGCCGGCACCCGATGGTAAGTCTTGCTGACGGAGGATCGCTTGTCTTGTATATCAGTATGGATAACATCCATTCCTATTATCATCAGATCAAAGATTAGGTGACGGTGCTGATCAGCCTAGAGACAACGTTTTATGGTGCTACGGAGTTCTCGCTGTGCGACAATAATAATTATCTGCTGACTTTCGCTGAACATGACTAAAGAAGAACTAAATCCGCTGGATGTAACACCCGCCGAAGCGAAAAAGTTACGTGCGCTGAAAATCAAAAAGCGTGAAATGCACCTGCACAAAATAGAGGAACTGCAGAAGTTGCTGGATACATCAAAGATCCGCGCGATGGAGCTGTTTGCGCTATCCGAGTTTCAAAGTATTCCCTCAATTGGAATACGCTTTGCGCACGACTTGATAGGAATGGGGTATTATTCCCTTAAAGATCTAAAAAGAAAGGACGGCGCAACGCTCACCAACCAATATGAACGACAACAAGGGGTATGGGTAGATCCATGTGTTGAAGATCAGTTTCGGCTCGTGGTACATGTTGCCAACCATGCAGATAGTAAACTGAACTGGTGGAATTTCACTGCAGAGCGTAAAGAATTTCGCGAGCAGAATGGCTATCCTTCCTCGCGTCCAAAAAAACCTTGGTTTGAGTTACCTCAATATCAAACCGAAAAGCAGATACCAGCGACACACGAAGCAACCCAAAAAGACCTGCATAAAAAGCTGAAACTCGCTTTGTCTTATATGAGCAAACATCCGGAAGAGAAAATCACCGTGGCTCAACTGGCTGACATAGCACAGCTCTCTCCATATCATTTTATCCGCAGCTTCCGCAGCGCCTATGAAATGACACCACTGCAATACCTGACGCGCCTACGATTGAAGCAAGCATCTTTGCTGTTAAAGAAGTCAACGAGCACGGTGGGCAACATCGCGCCCCAATGTGGCTTTGATAATGAGAGCGCTTTTATACGTTTATTCAAAAAAGAATTTGGAATGACGCCAATAGCCTACCGGAAGGAGTTTGGAGAGAAGAACTCGAAAGCGAGCAAGTAAACAAGACTTCTTGACGAGGGGTAAAGGGAACACATAAAAAAGCCCAAGTCGAAAAACTTGGGCTCCTTGATAAGCAGAAATATCTTCTAGCCGTTGATCAATGACCACGTGCTCCAAGGAATTCTAGATAAAATAAGAATCAATCCGAGAATATAAAAAATCAAGACTGTTTTGTTTGCCTTTTTGGCATCTGCGATCTTTTTGGATTTGATGTAGCCCACACTAATCAATACAATAGCCAAGATCATCATCAAGGGGTGCTCCAAAAAATAAAGGCGCGACAAGCTATTCTTCATGTTCTCACCAGAAAATGCCTGTATACCCAGTGGCGATACAAAGTATATGATCAATCCGACAAGCAATTGCAGGTGGGAAGAAATAAAACCTAATAACGCTATTTTGCGGTTGTAGGGCTTGTTTCCTAAATAGTTTGAAAGGGTAATCACGATCGCAATCACTAAAGCTAGCAATAACACGATTGCCAGGGTCGAATGTAAATGTTTCATTCCGGTTAACTTAAATTAAAATTTGTACATTATCTCTTCTCTAAAATACAGCTTTCGTCCGTGAGGTGTTCCGCTGTGCGGCAAATTTGAACTTGCCCTGACAAAGGTACTATTTTGCTAGTCGCTTGTCGCTTATTTCTTTAAATTCCGATTGCTTTTTGAATGTAGGAAAGGTTGTTTCCATACTCATCGTATAGCCGATGTCGAAAAATAGCCGGATGTCTTGCAGGATGCCGCCAAAGTCCCAATGCTCGTTCACTTCGTCCGCAACTGTATGGTAGCGCCCCGCTAGCGCCTCTTTTCGTGTTGCATTTGCCGTAGAATCTGCCGAGATCAGTTCGCTACCACTGCCCATGAACAGTCCTGGTACACCTACTTTCACAAAATTGAAGTGATCCGAGCGATAGAAGCCTCCCGAGGTGGGATTGCCTTCACCTTTGACAACACGGCCAAACTTGGCCGCTGAGCGTTCCACATAATCTTCTATTTCCGTTTGCCCACGACCAACGATCGATACATCATGTGTAGCTCCCGCTGCACTGAAAGCATCCATGTTGAGGTTGGCAACCGTTTTATTTAATGGAAACACCGGGTTTTGCGCGTAGTAGTCCGAGCCTAACAAACCCTCTTCTTCTGCCGTGACGGCTAGAAAAACAATCGTGCGCTCAGGCTGAATTTTAGCTGCTTTGAATGCTTTTGCTAGTTCGAACAAGGCCGAAACGCCTGCAGCATTGTCAATAGCGCCGTTGTAGATGGAGTCGCCGTCTACGGCCTCTCCAATGCCCAAATGATCCCAATGTGCGGTGTAAATGATCGTTTCATCAGCGCGCTTGCTTCCCGGTATCTGGGCGATAACATTGTTCGAACTAGATTTGCGGATATTGTTTTTTAGCTGTATCGAGGTGCTTACGTTCAAAGGAACAGGCTTGAAACCCTTTCTTTTGGCCTGGTCCTGTATATCTTTGGGTTGTCCGGATAGCGCGAATAGCTTAGCTGCGGTGGAACTGCTTATCCATCCCTCGAATGAGGTAGCCTTTGCGGCGCTGGTGTTTTCCACGAGGCTCAGTTGTGGCCCCGACCAGCCGCTGCGTACCACATTCCAACCATAGCTCGCTGCTTCTGTATCGTGAACGAGCAATATGCCTGCCGCACCTTGACGGGCAGCTTCCTCATATTTGTAGGTCCAACGACCATAGTAGGTCATGGTATCCGCCTTGAAGAGGTTTTTGTCGTAATGGCCGGGATCGCTCACTAGGGCGACAACCGTTTTGCCTTTTACGTCAATGCCTTTATAGTCGTTCCATCCGAATTCGGGCGCTACAATACCAAAACCGACGAATACCAGTTCGGAGCCCGGTATATTGATTTGCTCATCCAATCGACGGCTGCCAATGACGTAATCCTCGAGATAGGCCGCCGAAAAGGAACCTGATTTTCCTTCGAACGTCAAGCTTTTTTGCAGGGGCATGGATGCCGTTTCCACCATCGGTACCTCTTGAAAATAGCTGCCTTGGTTGCCGGGTTCCAAGCCGAGGGCTTTAAACTGTTCTTCAATGTAGTTGACGGTTAAGGTGTCGCCTTTGGTAAAAGGCTTCCTTCCCAAGAAGTTATCCGACGAAAGCGTTTTTACGTAGTTGCTGTAACTTTCTTCACTAATGGCTGCCATGGCTGTGCTGTCAAGCTGCGTCGCGTCAAACTTCCTGTCTTGCTGCTGGCAAGAGAATAGGAGGGGCAGGGCACCGGATAAAAAAAATAGTGTTTTCTTCATGTTGGTTGCTAGGTTATGTTGAAAATTTACGGATGAATCTCCTCCGGACTCATGCTATTGTATTCCGGCAGCAGCACAACTTCGGCTACCGGATGGAACAGGTATATTTTTTTTGTCGCTAACTCTATACACTTGTAGCGCTTTCTTAATTTTTCCTTTTTTTGGAACACACGACCGCCTTTGATCACAAAAATGCTATTCTCCTCCACGTCTTCCACAGTTGTCAATCCCTTTTCATTATTTTTATCATAGCCTTTCAAGGTGCGATAGAGGTGCAGATCCGTACAACTGGATGCGGCTGGATTATCCATGTATCGGGCAATAGCCGCCAAAATGTCGGGCGGGAATATGGCCAGTTGTAAGAAAGGGTACATCAACTCCTTGTAGCTGGATTTCCATTCCACGCCGTGGGGCTTCACTTTGTTTTTATACCGCTGCCAAGTTTGCAGGTGCGCAAATTCATGGATTGTCGTGATCAGAAAGGCATAGCTGTTGAGATCATGATTGATGGATATACGGTGTGGCTGCCCGCGAAAAGGCGCCATATAGTCGCCCAATTTCGTTTTCCGGCTTCGCGCAATACGAAATTGACAGCCTGTATCGTTGATCCACGTCGAAATTATAGGGGCTGCTGCAGCAGGCATATATTTGCTCAGTTGTTTGGAAAAATCTGCCATCGCTTGCAAACTTATTATTTTTATTTGATAAACTGCGACCGTAGCATTTCCGATGCCCTCTGAATTAATTATATTTGATAGCTTAATCCAGTCCGCATGAGAATATACCTGGTACTCCTTTTCTGTTTTTTGTTTTTTTCTAGTTCTTGGGCGCAAGAGCTGAACATGCGTGTGGAGATACAGTCGCCACAGGTTCAAAACACAAATAAACGGGCTTTGGACATGCTGAAAAAGGTGGTGCAGGATTTCCTTAATAACCGATCCTGGACCGAACTGCAAGTCGATCCCCGAGAACGGATCGATGGTACCCTCTTGATCACTATTTCAGAATGGGACGGCTCTAAAAATTACAAAGCTTCCGCACAGGTATTTTCCTACCGGCCAGTCTACGGAACAAATTACAGCACAAGCATCTTAGCCTACAATGACCGCAGTTTTAATTTTTCGTATGTAGAGGGGGAGCAGCTTGATTTTAATGAAAATACCAATCTCAGTGGGCTATCTTCATTGCTGGCATTTTACGCTAATGTGATCGTGGGGATGGATAGTGATACCTTCAAGATGTATGGCGGAAACAAATATTTGAATACCGCACGCACCATATTAAATGCGGCACAGGGAAACCCAGAGGAAGGTTGGCGATCCATGGAATCGTTGGTAAACAGGTATTGGTTAATTAATAATTTACTGGATAGACGTTATCAGCCCTACCGCGAATTTGCGTACGAATACCATATCAATGGCTTGGATAGGATGGGGCAAGATGAAGCGAAGGCAAGACAAACAATGGTTTCTCTTCTGGCAAAACTGCTGGAAGTTGATCGTAATAATACGGGTAATGTACTGACCTCTGTCTTATTTGCAGCAAAAGCGGATGAGTTGGTAGGCGTATACAGTAAATTGCCAGGAAATGAAGGCGCCCGTGTTTTCAATACATTGGTTTCGCTCGATCCGAGCAACACAGCGAAGTACGAGCTTTTGAAAAAATAAAAGAATTATGCTGACGAGACTATTTATCAGGAACTACGCACTGATTGAAAATTTGGATATTCAATTTGATGCCGGCCTGAATATCATTACAGGAGAGACGGGAGCGGGAAAGTCCATTATTATGGGGGCTTTAGGATTGATCCTGGGAAATCGAGTAGAGGGAAAGCACTTCTTTCGGGACGATCAAAAGTGCGTAATAGAAGGCTATTTCAAGCTTGATGCCTACGACTTAAATACTTTTTTCGAGGACAACGATTTGGAGTATGAAGCCGAAACGATTATTCGAAGGGAGATCGCGGTGGATGGTAAATCCCGCGCTTTCGTCAATGATTCGCCCGTTACCTTAAACGCCCTGAAGGGTTTGGGCGAGTTGCTGATCGATATTCATTCCCAGCATGCTACCCTACAATTGAATACCGAACGGTTTCAGTTGATGGTGCTCGATAGCATGGCCAAAAATCAGGATGTGCTCGAGGCATACCGTGCGGCCCTTCGTCTTTACAAAGAACGGCTTGCATATTTGGAACAGCTGCAGAGCGAAATTGCCACAACCAACGCCGAGCTGGACTTCAACCAGTTCCAATTTGACGAATTGCAACAAGCACAGTTGCAACTTGGGGAGCAGGAGCAGCTGGAGGAAGAGGTTAATCAGCTGGAAAACGCAGAGGAAATTAAGCGAGGACTGTTTGGTGCATCGCATCTGTTGGATGAGCAAGAGCTTTCCGTTAATCAGTCGATCAAGGAAGTGCTACAGCATCTGCATACCGTACAGCGTTATTTGCCCTCGGTAGCGACCTTGACAGAACGCTTGCAGAGCGCACAGATAGAGATCAAAGATATTGCGCAGGAAGTACAGATGCTAGGGCAGGAGGTGCATATGGATGAAAATCGATTGGCGGTGGCCAACGAGCGCTTGAGTCTATTGTACAACTTGCAGAAGAAACACCGTGCTGATACCGTTGCTGCCCTATTGGATCTGCAAAACGAATTGGAGCAGAAGATCCTTGCGGTAGCAAATAGGGAAGAGAAAGTTGCGCAATTGCAAAAAGAGGTAGCGGAGAGCCTATTGCTCTTGAAGAAGGAAGGTAGCCGTTTGCATGAATCGCGTCTGTCCGTGCAAGCGGAGGTGGAAGAATACGTACAGTCTATCTTAACCGAGGTAGGGATGGGGAATGCCCAGCTTAGCATCAGCCTGACAGAGCTGCCTGTGGAGCGTTACAAGGCAACAGGTGGAGATGAGGTGCAATTTCTGTTCTCGGCAAACAAAGGGCAAGCGTTGCAAGCGATACATCGTGTCGCATCGGGCGGTGAACTGTCACGCGTTATGTTGGCGATCAAATCCTTGGTCGCCAGTCGTTCGTCGTTGCCTACCATTATTTTTGATGAGATTGATACCGGCATTTCGGGTGAGGTAGCCTTAAAGGTAGGTCAAATCATGGAGCGTCTATCCAGTAATATGCAGGTGCTGGCTATTAGTCACTTACCGCAAATTGCGTCGAAAGGATCTGCTCACTTTAAGGTATATAAAGTGGATGATGCGGAGAAGACGCGCACGAATATTGTTCTGCTGGAACCGCAAGAACGCGTGCTCGAAGTGGCGCAGATGTTGAGTGGTGCAAACCCAGGCGAATCGGCATTAAAGCACGCGCAGGAACTTATTGATGGATAAAAAAGAGGCTTTAGTTCAAACTAAAGCCTCTTTTTTCTTTGTTACTCTACGAAATTGTTTATTCCACATAATCTGCATCCGTTAGCGTAACCTTAATAAAAATACGATCAGGAACCTGAACAAAGAAATCTCCAAGAATTGGATCTTCAGCTTTAATAGTCAGCGAACCTACTCCATACTGGTAACTATATGAATTTCCTCCTTGTGTGCCGATTGATTTGTAGGTGGCTTCATTATCATCACTATAGGCTACATTAACAACACCTTGTCTCACGTAGTAATCGGTTAGTTCTGGTACAGAAAGTGTTAAAAACGCTTGGTTGTCTGTACCCTGCCATTGATCTGCAGTACGCTGATAAACTACCGTAATACTTGGTACAACCGTAGTTTCGTAATACTCCTTCGTACAGCTTGTGCCAACTGCCAGCGTAGCCGTACCTAATAAAAAGGCTAATAGAATTTTTTTCATGTGTATTGTGTTTAAGTTTTGTTAAAAGTATCGTTCTCTTTTTTATAAAGACGTTAAAAAATGTTAATGGTTTAAAACAGGTATCAAAAAACACGCCATAAAAAAAGCTCCATCTACCTAGATGGAGCTTTTCTGTATCAATTCGGCGTAATTACTCTTTTTCCGAATCTTTTGTATCGTCCGATTGCGTCACATCTGACTCAATAGATTTGTTACTTTTTTCAGGATTGGTGGCACTAACTACAATTTCCTGCTTTTCTTCATTGTAGTCGATATGCAGCTGAGAGCCATTTTTAACCTCGCCCTTCAAGATTTCTTCGGCAATAGGATCCTCCAAGTATTTCTGTATCGCACGTTTTAGTGGGCGTGCCCCAAAATTACTGTCATAACCTTTGTCGGCAATGAAATCCTTCGCCTTGTCAGTAAGAGAAATATGGTATCCTAATCCTTCGATACGGCCGAAAAGAGATTTCAGTTCGATATCGATAATTTTAAAGATATTTTCCTTACTCAACGAGTTGAATACGATTACATCATCGATACGATTCAAGAACTCGGGAGCAAATGCTCTTTTCAATGCCGTCTCGATTACACCTCGAGAGTGCGAATCGGCTTGGTTGCTCTTGGCGGCAGTTGTGAAACCAACACCTTGACCAAACTCTTTCAGCTGTCTAGCGCCGATATTGGACGTCATGATAATGATGGTGTTTCTGAAATCCACTTTACGTCCGAGACTATCCGTCAATTGTCCCTCATCCAATACCTGCAACAATAGGTTGAAGACATCTGGGTGAGCTTTCTCGATTTCATCCAAAAGCACGACCGCGTAAGGTTTACGACGTACTTTCTCCGTCAACTGTCCACCTTCTTCATATCCAACATAGCCCGGAGGCGCACCCACTAAACGGGATACCGCAAATTTCTCCATGTATTCACTCATGTCGATTTGGATCAACGCATCTTCCGAATCAAACATAAAACGGGCAAGCTCTTTCGCCAGTTCCGTCTTACCGACCCCGGTAGGACCTAAGAAGACAAAAGAACCTATCGGTTTCTTTGGATCCTTTAGTCCTGCCCGTGTACGTTGAATGGCTTTCACCAACTTCTGTACAGCGTCATCCTGTCCGATGATACGTCCTTTTACGGCGTCGCCCATGTTCAACAGCTTTTGGCTGTCAGACTGGCTTACCCGTTGTACAGGAATTCCAGTCATCATGGCGACCACTTCCGCTACATTGTCTTCAGAAACAGTATAGCGTTTTGATTTAGTCTCCGCTTCCCAAGCAGCTTTCTCTTTTTCCAATTGATCTAGAAGCTTTTTCTCGGTATCGCGTAACTTTGCCGCTTCCTCATATTTTTGGCTACGAACCACCTTATTTTTCTCCACTTTCACTTCTTCGATCTTCTCTTCAATATCGATGATCGATTGCGGTACGTGGATATTGTTCAGGTGAACGCGAGAACCTGCCTCATCAAGGGCATCGATAGCTTTATCTGGTAGAAAGCGATCCGTAACATAACGGGTTGTCAAGGCTACACAGGCTTCAATGGCGTCATCGGTGTAAGTGACGTTGTGGTGATCTTCGTATTTATCCTTAATTCTATTCAGGATTTCTACCGTTTCATCATGCGAAGCGGGCTCTACCACCACTTTCTGAAAACGACGGTCTAATGCGCCATCCTTCTCGATATACTGCCGATATTCATCCAGCGTTGTTGCACCAATACATTGTATCTCGCCCCGCGCTAAAGCCGGTTTGAACATATTCGAGGCATCCAGCGATCCCGAAGCGCCACCTGCGCCCACAATGGTGTGAATTTCATCGATGAACAAAATGACGTCCGGAGATTTCTCCAACTCATTCATGACCGCTTTCATACGCTCTTCAAACTGGCCACGGTATTTAGTTCCTGCAACGAGAGAAGCGAGGTCTAAGGTTACCACACGCTTGTTAAAAAGCACGCGCGAAACTTTTCGCTGCACGATACGCAGAGCCAATCCTTCCGCAATGGCCGACTTACCCACGCCAGGCTCACCGATCAATATCGGGTTGTTCTTCTTACGGCGTGACAGGATCTGCGATACGCGTTCAATTTCTTTCTCGCGTCCTACGATAGGATCCAGTTTGCCCTCTTCTGCGGCTTTCGTTAAATCGCGTCCAAAGTTATCCAAAACAGGTGTCTTCGATTTGATGTCCGACACTTTCTTTGGCGCGGTGAACTGCTGATCGTCGTCGGCAAAGTCATCATCCCCCGTAGGTGAACTCGATGCTTCGTCGGTGATCGTTGTTTTGTTTTGTTCTACTTCGTTCTTGAATAAATCATACGTGATGCTATATTGCTGCAATACCTGCGAGGCGATGTTTTCTTCGTCGCGCAATATCGCCAACAACAGATGCTCTGTGCCGATGATATCGCTCTTGAAAATCTTAGCTTCCAAGTAAGTAATCTTTAATACCTTCTCGGCCTGCTTCGTCAACGGCATATTGCCAATTGGCGCTCGTGACATGGATGAACCCTTTACGGCATCCTCCACCGATTGTCTTATCGCTGTTGTATCGACGCCGATATTTTTCAAAATCTTTATAGCAACCCCATCGCCCTCACGAATCAACCCAAGCAAAAGATGCTCTGTGCCGATATAATCGTGGCGAAGCCGTAACGCTTCCTCTCGGCTGTAGGAGATGACATCCTTTACGCGTGGTGAAAATTTTGCTTCCATGTAATAAACCTTTCCTTTTATAAATGATAGGATGATATAAATGTAAAAAATAAATTATAAAACCTATGCCTGTTCCGATAGATTTTATCAACAATTACGCCACAGGGCGGAAACTATCAAAATGGCAGTCTTTTGGAACTAAAAATGACTATATTTGTACAAAAAGTAGCATTTTACATTGAATTATGTCTGACGAGAAGATCATTTTTTCCATGGCTGGTGTAAACAAGATTTACCCACCTCAAAAACAAGTTCTTAAGAATATATACCTATCCTTCTTCTATGGAGCGAAGATTGGCGTCATCGGTTTAAATGGCTCCGGAAAATCTTCCTTGCTGAAGATTATCGCTGGGCTCGATAAATCCTATCAAGGCGAAGTAGTGTTCTCTCCGGGCTATTCGGTAGGGTATTTGGCGCAGGAACCACAGCTCGATTTGGATAAAACCGTGCGTGAAATCGTGGAAGAAGGTGTCGCAGAAACCACTGCTATCCTTCAGGAATACGAAGAAATAAACGAGAAATTCGGCCTTCCCGAGGTGTATGAGAATGCAGATGAGATGGACAAGTTGCTAGCCCGACAAGGCGAGTTGCAGGACATCATCGACGCAACCAATGCTTGGGAATTGGACAGCAAATTGGAGCGTGCCATGGATGCACTACGCTGCCCAGAACCGGAAGCGAAAATTGCCAATTTGTCAGGTGGTGAGCGCCGCCGCGTAGCACTTTGTCGCTTATTGCTACAAGAACCCGATGTGTTATTGCTCGATGAGCCTACCAACCACTTGGATGCCGAGTCTATTGACTGGCTGGAGCAGCATCTACAACATTATAAAGGTACCGTCATTGCTGTGACGCACGACCGTTACTTCTTGGATAACGTCGCTGGGTGGATCTTGGAGTTGGATCGCGGAGAAGGTATTCCTTGGAAAGGGAATTATTCGTCCTGGTTGGACCAAAAGGCTAAACGTTTGGCGCAAGAGGAAAAGCAGGAAACCAAACGCCAAAAGACATTGGAACGCGAATTGGAATGGGTGCGCATGGCGCCGAAAGCAAGACATGCTAAATCTAAAGCGCGTTTGCACAACTACGAAAAACTGGCGTCCGAGGAGACAAAAGAGCGCGAAGATAAGTTGGAGCTTTTCATTCCGCCGGGGCCTCGCTTGGGTAATGTGGTGATTGAAGCCAACGCCATTTCGAAATCCTACGGCGACCGCATTCTTTTCGAAGAGTTGAGTTTTTCACTGCCCCCAGCAGGAATCGTGGGGATCATCGGACCTAATGGTGCCGGTAAAACAACTTTGTTCCGGTTGATTACTGGCCAAGAGCAGCCGGATACCGGTACATTTCGTGTTGGGGAAACGGTAGCATTGGGCTATGTGGATCAAAACCACGATGATTTGGATCCCGAAAAATCTGTTTGGGAAAACATTACCGATGGAAACGATAACATCCTCTTGGGAAATCGCCCAGTAAATTCCAGGGCCTACGTTTCGAAATTCAATTTCAACGGAGGCGATCAGCAAAAGAAGGTGGGTATTCTCTCCGGAGGAGAGCGTAACCGGGTGCACTTGGCCATTACCTTAAAGAAATCGTCTAACGTGTTGCTCCTGGATGAGCCTACCAATGATATTGACGTGAATACCTTGCGCGCTTTGGAGGAAGGACTAGAAAACTTCGGCGGATGTGCTGTGGTTATCTCCCACGACCGCTGGTTCCTGGATCGTATCTGTACGCATATCCTGGCATTTGAAGGTGATTCACAGGTGTATTTCTTCGAAGGAAACTACTCTGAATACGAAGAAAATAGAAAGAAACGCCTTGGTGACGCCACACCTAAACGTATAAAGTATAAAAAGTTGGTGAAATAAAGATGGTTGACTCCGCAAGACTCTTAGCTGCTATTATTGACAATGCGATCGATGGTATTATTACAATCGATAGCGTAGGGATGGTGGAATCTATAAATCCGGCGGCTTCGGCATTGTTTGGCTACGAACCATCGGAGGTTATTGGCAACAATATTTCTATGCTGATGCCCGAACCGGATCGCAGTAAGCACGATGGATACATCGGTAACTACCAGCATACCGGCGTGAAGAAGGTCATTGGTATTGGTCGGGAAGTGATGGGGCTAAAAAAGAACGGTACAACATTTCCATTTCGCTTGGCGGTTAGTGAAGTGCTCTACAAGGATAAGAATATCTTTACAGGGTTCATCCACGATCTTACTAAAGAGCGGGCAGCTGAAGATGAACTTCGAAAACACGCGATAGAGCTAGAGGCTAAGGTCAGCGAGCGCACGAAAGATCTGATCAAATTGGTTTCTGAGCTGGAGAAGGCAAAGTCTGACGTGAGTTTATCGTTGGAGAAGGAAAAAGAACTAAACCAAATGAAGTCACGATTTGTCTCGATGGCCTCGCATGAATTCCGCACACCGCTTAGTTCGGTGCAGTTATCTGCATCGCTGATCGAGAAATATGTGGAGCGACCAGATTACCAAAATGTCATCAAACATACGCACCGTATCCGGGGCTCGGTGCAGTTGTTGAATAATATCTTGAACGACTTTCTCTCCTTGGAGAAATTGGAGGCCGGCAAAGTGGTTGCCAATAAAGCTGATATCAACTTGGTGCAGCTTGCCGAAGAGATTACCGAGGAGATGCAAATGATCTGTAAGAAAAACCAGCATATCGTGTATCAACATACGGGCGATGTAGGTTTTTTTTACTTGGATAGCCATTTGGTTAAAAGCAGCATCATAAATTTGGTTTCTAACGCGATCAAGTATTCGGGTGAGGATACGTTTATTGAGTTTTCCACGGAAATTAAAGATGATATATGTGTCATCTATATCCGTGATAATGGTATTGGTATTCCTGTTGAGGATCAGAAGAACCTTTTCGAGCCTTTCTTTCGTGCGCAGAATATCGGTAATATCCCCGGAACGGGACTGGGGCTTAATATCGTGAAGCGCTACGTGGAACTGATGGGCGGGAAGATGGAATATCGATCTGCGGTAAATGAAGGCGCTGTATTTAAAATGACTTTCCAGCAATAGTAAGACGAAAATGGCAAAAAAAATATTGATAATTGAGGATAATTTTGAGATTCGCGAAGGAACGGCGGAAGTACTTTCCCTGACCGGCGACTATGAAATTATCACCGCTCCTGATGGAAAAGTGGGCGTTGAACTCGCCCTAAAAAATAAGCCGGATCTTATTCTTTGTGATATCATGATGCCGGAGCTGGATGGATATGGCGTGCTTTATATGCTTAGCAAAAATGAAGTGACGGCCGATATCCCCTTTATTTTCCTGACGGCAAAGTCGGAGCGTGCCGATCTACGCAAAGCGATGGAAATGGGTGCGGATGATTACCTGACTAAACCATTCGATGATATTGAGTTGTTGAATGCAATTGAGAGCCGCTTCCGCAAGCGCGAAAAATTGGCGGGAAATAACAATGGCCGCGTGCATCTTCATCTCAGTGAAGACGAGCAGAATTATTTGTTGCAAGATTTGGTGAAAGATGCGCGAATCAAAGTGTTCAAGAAGAAGCAATCTATCTACGAGGCTGGCGATTCTCCGATATTTGTGTATTTTCTCCTCAAAGGCAAAGTACGTAGTTTTCTTTTCTACCAAGATGGGAGGGAACTTTCGACGGATATACATATCCACGATACTTTTTTCGGCTATGAAACTGTGTTGCTCAATGAGAAATACAGCGACAATGCCGCTACACTGGAGGATTCGGAGATTGCGCTGATCCCGAAGGAACGTTTTTTTGAGCTGCTCTACAATAAGCCGCTGATTGCCGGTAAATTTATTAAGCTGCTATCGGGCAATATACGCGAGAAGGAAGAACAGATGTTGGGCTTCGCCTATGACACCGTGCGCAAGCGGGTGGCCAATGCTTTGGTTAACGTCGCTGAAAAAACGGCGTCTTCTGCAGAGCAGGATGAGGTACTGATTCGTATCTCGCGCGATGACCTTGCCGCACTGGCGGGGACAGCAAATGAAACCATTAGCCGCATGCTGGCCGACTTTAAAGATGAACACCTTATCACCAAAGAGGGTAATGCGATCCGTGTGTTTTCTATCGCCAAGTTAAAGGGCGTTAAATTTTAGCTATATTCGACGCAGCCAAAGCTGCTGTGGATCACTGATATCGTGTCTTTTGAGAGCGAAATTTCTCGCTTAAAAGACGCGATTTTTTCATTTTTCGTGTTTCCGTTAGCTTTTAATGTGTCGCTATGCATGCTATTTTTAGCGTATTCCAAATACCGAATAGCTATTCTAGAACTGGGCCGTTAGGCAACCTTTCTGTTCTGTGACCATTATCATTTTCTTACTTGATGCAACACACCCCCCTCAACTCTGGACCGAGGTAATTTTGTAGACATAACTTACAGAAAAGAACTTCATGAAAGCTGTTGCCTATAATATAAAGGATTTCGAAAAAGAACTGCTTGCCCGAGCTAACGGGAAAGTGCATGACTTGACGCTGATTTCCAATGCGTTGAGTTTTAATACGCTGCATTATGCATTGGGTAAAGAAGTGGTGATTGTTTCCGAAGATGATCATCTGAATGCGGATATTTTGGGGAAAATGAAGACGATGGGTGTGCAGAAGATCGTTACCCGATCCGTGGCTACCGATCACATTGATTTGTTTTGTGCGGCCGATTTAAATATTCAAGTTGCCAATACGCCCTACGAAGACAGAAGTCCAAAAGGGATTGCCGAACAGACCATCCGTAACCTGAACCTTTGGGATAAGGGGCGATGTGTAGGAGCTGCATGTTGCTGCGTGAAGGATTGCAATGTTATACCTTTAGATACAACCGATGAAAAACGTAATGGATAAGCTTACCGCAAAGTATAATGTGGCGGCGCCCCGCTATACGAGCTATCCTACCGTTCCTTTTTGGGATCAGGAGGCGTTCCATGTGCGCGGTTGGTTGCAACGTTTGCAAGAGACATATAGCCGATCCAAGGATGTAGGCATCAGTCTATATATACATCTTCCATTTTGTGAAAGCCTTTGTACTTATTGCGGATGTAACACGCGCATCACCAAGAATCATGCGGTAGAGGTGCCTTATATAGCACATCTGCTGAAAGAATGGGAGATGTATAAGGCATTGTTGGGAAATGAAATTCGGGTGAGCGAGATTCATTTTGGTGGGGGGACGCCGACATTTTTTGAGGCCGGTAATCTCCGCTTTTTGGTCGATGAATTGTTAAAGGATGTGCTTGTCGCTGATCAAGCGGCGTTCTCTTTTGAGGCCCATCCTGCGAATACCTCTGACGAACACCTGCAAACGCTGTTTGATCTAGGCTTTACACGATTGAGCTTGGGTATACAGGATTTTGATCCGCATGTGCAGTTTCTGATCAATAGGCATCAAACTGTGGCCGAGGTAGAGCGCGTGGTCCGTGCGGCACGAAAGATCGGCTATCGCTCGATCAATTTTGATCTGATCTATGGACTGCCTTTGCAAACGCCGGAAAAGATCGCAGCAACGATAGGACAATCTCTGTTGCTAAATCCGGACCGTATCTCTTTTTACAGCTATGCGCACGTGCCTTGGCTAAAGCCTGGCCAACGGCGCTTTACAGAGTTTGATCTGCCTGTGGGACAGGAAAAGTTGGCTTTGTATACGCTGGGAAAACAGCTGATTGAGCATGAAGGCTATCACGATGTTGGGATGGATCATTTTGCGCGGAAAGAAGATGAATTGTTCAAGGCTGCATTAGATGGCCGTCTGCACAGAAACTTTATGGGCTATGCTGATCGGTATACACCGCTTTTGCTCGGATTGGGCGTTTCGTCCATCAGCGATGCCTGGACAAGCTTTGCCCAAAATGTAAAGACGGTAGAGGAATATTACCGCCTGCTGGATGATGGGCAGCTGCCGATCCTGAAGGGACATCTTTTGGATGATGAAGATGGCTGCATTCGTCAATATATATTGGATATGATGTGCCGCTCTTCCGTCCGGTTGCAACCGGATAGCCCATTGACAGCGAGCATATTGGAACGTTTACAGCCATTGCAGGAAGATGGACTGGTAAATGTGCTGGGTATGCATGTGCAGGCTACTGCATTGGGGAAGTCCTTCCTGCGAAATATCTGTATGGCATTTGACCAACGATTACATCGTGCAACGGACTGTAAGAATGTGTTCAGCCAGGCGATTTAGTGTTGAAGTATACGCCCTACTTTAGGATGAGCGATGTGAAATTTACCGTAAAAGTAGTCGAAGATGAGTGTTTATAAACTTGTGGAAAAAGCCGCTGTATGCTACCACTGTGGCGATACGATTGTGGAAGAAACTTCTTCGTACCAATTGGATGACCACAGCTTTTGTTGCTTGGGTTGCCAAACCGTTTACCAAGTGCTCGTGCAGAGCGATATGCAGAGCTACTATCGTTATAATACGCATCCCGGGAAATCGCAAAAAGACCCCAAGGTAGATTTATCCTACCTAGACGAGCCTAATATTGTCCAGAAACTAGTCGATTATCAGGATGAGGATCGCAGCATCATCACGCTGTACATTCCTGCGGTACATTGCAGTTCTTGCATATGGCTATTGGAACATCTGTACAGGCTGAATGATGCTGTCTTGGCCTCGCAGGTGGATTTTATGAAGAAACAGGCGAGCATCACGTTTAAATCGGGGTTGTTATCGCTAAGGGGGCTAGTTGAATTGTTGACACAGATCGGCTATGAACCGAAGATCACCTTACAGGATGTCGTGAAACAAGGGAAGACGATCGATAACAGCCAATTGGTTGCCAAGATTGCCGTTGCCGGCTTCTGCTTTGGGAATTCGATGATGTTGAGTTTTCCGGAATATTTCGGTATGGATGCTTTCGAAAAGAACTACGCGAATTTCTTTGGTTACATGAATTTAGGCTTTGCCGTACCTACCTTATTGTATAGTGCTTCGGATTACTTCCGATCGGCTTGGCAGAGTGTCAGGCAGCGGCAACTGAATTTGGATGTGCCTTTGGCATTGGGGATTTTCGTTATTTTCTTGCGAACGGCCGTAGAGGTGTTGACCCAAACAGGTCCTGGTTTTGCGGATACGCTCTGTAGTTTGGTGTTTTTCATCCTGATCGGCAAATGGGTGCAGCAACGTACCTATTACCATATCTCTTTTGAACGTGATTACCGTTCCTATTTTCCCGTTGCGGTGACATTAGTTGGTGATGGAGCCGATCAGCCGGTACAAATTTCCGATTTGCAGGTTGGCGATAGGATACGGGTGCGCAATAACGAGATCGTGCCCGCAGATGCAATCCTACTGAAAGGCCGTGCTTCCATCGACTTTAGCTTCGTGACTGGTGAATCCAAGGTGATGGCAAAATCGTTGGGCGAGATTGTGTATGCCGGTGGGCGACAAGTGGGTGAGGCTATAGAGTTGGAAGTGGTAAAGGCGGTGTCGCAGAGCTACCTCACCAAATTATGGAACAACGAAAGCTTTAAGCAGTATGAGAAGAAATTTGATACGTTTATAGGCTTTATCAGCAAATATTTCACGATTGGGTTGGTTGCTATAGCGTTGGCTGCAGCAGTAGTTTGGTTAATTGGCGGAGATCCGACCCGCGCCTGGGGAGCATTCACGGCGGTTTTGATTATCGCTTGTCCCTGTGCGTTAGCGTTGAGTTCGCCCTTTACGCTATCAGCGGCACTTTCTATTTTGGATAGGAATAAGATGTATGTCAAAAATACGGCTGCCGTGGAGCAGATGGCCGCAATAGATTGCGTGGTGTTTGATAAAACAGGTACTATTTCCTCCCCGAAGTCTTCGACCATGCTTTTTGAAGGTAGTTTGAGTGCCGACGATCGTAAGTTGGTTCATGCTGTCTGTCGACACTCCAGTCATCCGCTAAGTCGAGAGATTGTCAAGTGGTTGTCTGAGGATGTCTCGCTGGAGCTGACAGCATTTGATGAACAGGTAGGTAGGGGTATTGTTGCAGAGCTTGATGGGTATCAGGTGAAGGTTGGCTCGTGCAATTTTGTTGTTGGCTCTGTTGCTGACCAAGATGGCACGGCTGTGTATATATCCATAGATGGGGACCTCCGTGGTTTCTTTACCTTGGAGCAATCTTGGCGGGAGGGCTTATCTTCCATCGTGCATGCGTTCGAGGCAGGCTATACGCTGCATCTGTTGTCGGGTGATAACGAGCGTAGGGCAGATGCACTTCGTGCAATTTTTCCGCAACGATCGCTGTTGCTGTTTAACCAAAGTCCTGCCGACAAGCTCTACCAGGTCGAAGCTTGGCAAGATCAAGGCTTGCAGGTGTGTATGCTAGGCGATGGCCTCAATGATGCAGGAGCATTGAAGAAGGCTGATCTAGGTATTGCCGTTTCAGACGATATCAATAACTTTTCGCCGGGATGTGATGCCATATTGGACGGGATATCATTCGATAAATTGCCCCGTTTTTTTGCCTTTGCGAAAGATGCCGTGAAGGTTATCCATATGAGTTTTGCCATTTCGTTGGCCTACAACATCATAGGTTTGAGCTTTGCTGTGCAAGGCACGATGTCTCCCTTGTTTGCGGCCATATTAATGCCGATCAGTACAGTGACAGTGATCTCGTTTACGAGCTTGGCGACCCGTTGGTTCGCAAGGAGAAACCGATTGGCTTAATGTTTCTTTTATTTAATAATGCGGAAATAATGATGCTTTCGATATGAATATTATATTTTTTTTGATTGGCTGTAGTATCTTGATAGCCTTGGTTTTTCTTGGCGCCTTTTTTTGGGCAACCAAGACAGGGCAACATGACGATACGTATACGCCTTCTGTTCGTATTTTGTTTGAAGATGAAATTTCGCACGAAAAGGCTGATGAGGAAACGCGTAAGGCTTAGGTGTCGTGGGAGGTTTTGATCGGGTCGACAGAAAAATAAAATGCTTTATTCACATAAAGCACCTCTTTTTCTTCGTCTTTTGAGGACTAACCTCGTTTGTTGTTTTTAGACCTGATGTCTGTTTTTTCGGAGCTTTGCTCAACGAATCCCCAGTTTGTCATGTAATACATGTAAGGGTTTTTCTCTAGTTTGGTCATTTTCATCTTTTCTTTTTTTATCATATAATAACTTTCTTTTGTGTATGATGGTAATATAACAAAAAATGTTCCAAAATACAAATGTTATTTTTATGGAGATGGTGAAGGTTCGTTGGACCTAGTGCAAGCTCGTGTTTATACGCTTCTGTGAGGTTATATTAATCTACGAGCTGCATTGCGCTAAAAATATCGCGCAGTATTCCAGCGTCTTGCGTGCTGTCCGAAAGAAATAAGCTGGAATAATTTGCAAGATATATGCCAAAGTTTCTATCTTTGCACCACTCCGCAAGGGAGGGACGATTGAA
>PJTT01000591.1_pt1 | contig 20807 bp, 15 predicted proteins | sample 1512261 | NCBI WGS metagenome assembly PJTT01 (sample SAMN08177685, study PRJNA422409) | Soil metagenome, whole genome shotgun sequencing project. | isolation source: Soil (2) enriched on wood chips | place: USA: Madison | collected 2015-01-15
ACTTCTGGCCGCATGAACGGGGGAGCCTTGCGTGGGGAAGGGGTGAAGGGCGGAAGAGGCCCGCGCGCCCCGGCCTGAGGAATAACGATCGCGCGGGGCGTCCAGCTTCGTCGAAACGGTATTTAGAACTCACACATCCGGGCGAGGCCCGGACGCCCCGCGCCCTCTCCGATCAACTCAGCGGCAAGCCGCGTGAGCGTAAAGCCGCGCGTCCAGGAACCTCCCCCTCTGGGGGAGGCGGCCGAAGGCCGGTGGGGGGCCGTTTTCAGCTTTCGAGGCGTTGGCCGATCCCGCACCAACTTCCCCCTCCGATCGCTGCGCGATCGCCTCCCCCAGAGGGGGAGGTTCCTAGCGGGCGGCCGCCACCTTCTCCCCCAAAGGGAGAAGGGCGCTCCCAATCATCCGACAAGCCCCGAACCTCCGCCGCCTGACTATGTCGTTGTATTGCTGGCCCCCACACGACGCCCCGCCTCGATTGACGCTCCGTACGCCCGAGTATACTCAGACAAATAACAACGTGCCGTGTCGACATCCGTGCGACCGAGCCACGTGGCGACGAGAGGGAGAAATCAAGTGAACTCGAAGATGCTGAAGCACGCCCTGATGGGCGGCGTCGCCGCGGTGCTGCTGGCGGCCGGCGCGGCCGGCGCCCAGACCAAGGTCGGCGGGACGTTGCGCGCCGACCAGCCCGGCGCGGTCATCCAGCCCGAGGTCTACGGCCAGTTCGCCGAGCACCTGGGTCGAGGCATCTACGAAGGCGTCTGGGTCGGCGAGGACAGCAAGATCCCCAACATCAAGGGCTACCGCAAGGACGTGGTCGACGCCCTGAAGGCCCTGAAGGTGCCGGTCGTGCGCTGGCCGGGCGGTTGCTTCGCCGACGACTACCACTGGCGCGACGGCATCGGCCCGCGCGACAAGCGCCCCGTCCGCGTCAACGTCCTGTGGGGCGGCGTCGAGGAGCCCAACAGCTTCGGCACCCACGAGTTCATGGACTTCGCCGAACTGATCGGCACCAAGACCTATGTCGCCGGCAATGTCGGCGCCGGCACGCCCCAGGAAATGGGCCAGTGGCTCGAGTACCTGACCTCGCCCACCCAGTCGACCATCGCCAACGAGCGCCGCGCCAACGGCCGCGACAAGCCCTGGAAGGTCGACTATTTCGGCGTCGGCAACGAGAACTGGGGCTGCGGCGGGCAGATGACGCCCGAGCACTACACCAATCTCTACCGCAACTTCGCCGAGTTCGTCCGCGCGCCGCGCGGCAACCGCCCGGTCAAGGTGGCCTCGGGCCCGAACGCCCAGGACTACAACTGGACCGAGGTCCTCATGAAGGGCGCGGCCAAGAACATGGGCGCGCTCAGCCTGCACTACTACGTCATCCCGACCGGCGACTGGGGCAAGAAGGGCTCGGCCACCGTGTTCGACGAGCAGGCCTGGGGCGACACCCTGGTCCAGGCCGAGAAGATGGAAGAGCTGGTCTCCAAGCACAGCGCCATCATGGACAAGTACGACCCCGAGAAGAAGGTCGGCCTCTATGTCGACGAATGGGGCGTCTGGTACGACGTCGAGCCGGGCACCGAGCCGGGCTTCCTCTACCAGCAGAACACCATGCGCGACGCCATGGTGGCCGCCACGACCCTGAACATCTTCCACAAGCACGCCGACCGGGTGCGCCTGGCCGCCATCGCCCAGATGGTCAACGTGCTGCAGGCGATGATCCTGACCGACAAGGAAAAGATGGTCCTGACGCCCACCTACTGGGTGTTCGAGCTCTATAAGCCGTTCCAGGGGGCGACCTATCTGCCGATCGAGATCGACGCGCCGCAGTACACCATCGGCAAGTCGTCGGTCCCGGCCGTGACGGCCACCGCCGGCAAGGGAACGGACGGCGTCGTCCACCTGGCCCTGACCAATGTCGATCCGAACAAGACCGCGACCATCTCGGTCAAGCTGACGGGCCTTTCCGCCAAGACCGCCAAGGGCCGCGTCCTGACCGGCCCGGAAATGTCGTCGCGCAACACCTTCGACAAGCCCGACGCCGTCAAGCCGGTCGAGTTCAAGGGCGCGACCATCAAGGGCGACGTCCTGACCGCCACCCTGCCGGCCAAGTCGGTGGTGGTGCTGGACCTGAACTGAGGCTTCTGACAGCCTGAAACGACGAAGAGCGCCGGTGAAGACCGGCGCTCTTTTTCGTTCCGCCCTCAAAGCTCGTCATCCCGGCCGAAGCGCGCAGCGCGTAGAGCCGGGACCCAGGGGGCGCCGCAATGCGTCGGCGGTCGCCAGGGCGCTCGACCTTACCGCTGCGCCCAGTCCCCTGGGTCCCGGATCGGCCTTCGGCCGTCCGGGATGACGATCAGGGGTTACGGGAGGTTCGTCGGGCCGCGCGGCTCGGCCGCTGGGGCAGGAGCCGCCGGCGCCGGAACCGGCACGGGAACCACCGGCGCCGGAGCCGTCGGATCCACCGGGGCCTGGCCCTCGACCGGTGCGGCTTCCGGCGGCAGCGGCAGGCCGTCGGGGCCCAGCAGCGGTTCGGCCAGGCTCGGATCCTCGGCGGCCGTGGTCGCGTCGTCTTCGGCCGGCTTGGGCGCGCCGCCGGTGGCCGACAGGGCGAAGGCCTTCCAGATCTTGGCCGGCAGGCCGCCGCCGACCACGCCGTTCATGGCGCTGTTGTCGTCGTTGCCGACCCAGACGCCGATGACCAGGTCGCCGACATAGCCGACGAAGATCGCGTCGCGATAACCCTGCGTCGTGCCGGTCTTGCCGAAGGCGCCGGGGATGGCGGCTTCGACGCCGGTGCCGCGGTGCACGGCCGAGCGCAGCAGGTCGCGCATGCCGGCCAGCTCGGCCTTCGACAGGGCGCGGGGCTTCTTCGACGGCTTCCAGTCGGCCAGGCCGTGGGCGACGACCGGGGTCTCGCCGGCGGCGATGGCGGCGTAGGCGCTGGTCAGCTGCACCAGGCTCATCGGGCCGGTGCCGAGCGCCAGGGTCAGGTCGTCGGGGATCGGCTCGGTGACGCCGAGGTCGCGGGCCGTGGCCACGATCGCCTTGCGACCGACCTGCTGGGCCAGGCGCACGGCCGCCACGTTGGACGAGCCGGCGAAGGCGGTGATCAGCGGCACTTCGCGGCCGGCGTACTTGCCCTCGTGGTTCTTCGGGCTCCAGCCGCGCACGTCGACCGGCGCGTCGAGGATCGGCGAGGTCGGGGTCATGCCCTGGCGGATGGCGGCCAGGTAGACGAACAGCTTGAAGGCGCTGCCCGGCTGGCGGCCGGCGTCGGCGCGGTTGAACTGGCTGGCCTTGTAGTCGCGGCCGCCGACCATGGCCACGACCCGGCCGTCGGTGCGCATGGCCACGATCGCGCCTTGGGTGACGTTCAGCACCTTGCCGTCGCGGGCGATGGCGTCGTTGAGGATCTTCTCGGCCTTGGCCTGCAGCTTGGCGTCCAGGGTCGTCTGGACGATGGTCTCGCCGTAGCGGGCGTCATAGGCGGCGCGGGCCTGCGGGAACACCCAGTCGGCGAAGTAGGAGCCGGTCGGCAGCTTGTCGCGCGGCGGGATCGGATGCATGTCGCGCTTGGCCTTGTCGGCCTGGGCCTGCGTGATGACCTCGGTCTCGACCATGGCGCCGAGCACCACGTCCATCCGTTCGCGGGCGCCTTCGAAGTTCTCGGTGGGGGCCAGGCGCGAGGGGGCCTTGACCATGCCGGCCAGCATGGCGGCCTGGCCGACGCTGAGCTTCTCGGGCGTGGTGTCGAAATAGTGCCGGGCCGCGGCCCGCAGGCCGAAGGCGCCTTCGCCGAAATAGACCGCCGACAGGTAGCGCGACAGGATCTCTTCCTTGGAGAGCCGCGCCTCCAGCCACAGGGCGATCAGCGCCTCCTGCGCCTTGCGGCGAAGATTGCGGTCGTTGCTGAGGAAGGCGTTCTTGGCCAGTTGCTGGGTGATCGTCGAACCGCCCTCGGACACCCCGCCGGCCTTGGCGTTGGCGCCCACGGCGCGGGCGATGGCCTTCGGGTCGATGCCCATGTGCGAATAGAAGCGCCGGTCCTCGATGGCGATGAAGGCGCCGGGCACATAGGCCGGCAGCTTCGAGGCCTCGATCGGGGCCTCCTTGTACGAGCCGCGCCGGGCGATCGGCGTGCCGTCCGAAGCCATCAGCACCATGGTCGGGTTGCTGGCCGGCTCCAGGGCCCGGCCCAGCGGCAGAGACCACAGGAGCCAGGTCACGACCGCGACGATGGCCAAGACGAAGACGCCGGCGCCGATCTGCCAGGGCCGCTGCTTCCAGATCGGAACGCGTGGGGCGGGGGCGGGCGCTTCCGTCGCGGGCGCTGCCTCGATCTCTTCCGTTTCAGGAGCGACCGCTTCCACGGTCTCCTCGACCTTGGGGGCGTCGTCGTCGGAACCGGTTTTCGGAGCGGCGGGGTCGGACATGCGCGATGGAACTCGAAGGCGGGCCGAGAGGGGGCGAAGGCGCGTCAATAGCACAGGCGTGGCGGTCGCCCAGCGTCCGCGTGCCAAATAGGGAAACGCCCGTTCAGGCCGGAGCGCTCCGCCGACGCTCGAGCAGCAGCAAGGTCAGCGCCGCCAGGAAGCCGAAGGCCAGCAGCAGGGCCGACAGCTGATGGGCCTTGTCCCATTCCAGGCTCTCGACCAGGCGATAGATCTCGATCGACAGCACTTCAGTCTCGCCCGGGATACCGCCACCCAGCATCATCACCACCCCGAACTCGCCGATCGTGTGGGCGAAGGCCAGCAGGGCCGCGACCGCATAGCCGGGCAGGGCGAGGGGAAAGGCCACCCGCCAGAAGGTCGCCGCCTTGCCCGCGCCCAGCGTCGCGGCCGCCTCAAGCGGCTCGTCGCCGATCGCCAGGAAGGCGTTGCGCAACGGCTGCACGGCGAAGGGCAGGGAATAGACCAGCGAGCCGATCACCAAGCCCTCGAAGGTGAAGGCCAGGGTCCGCACCCCGAACGGCGCCAGCAGAAGCATCAGCGGGCTCTTGGGTCCCAGGGCGATCAGCAGATAGAAGCCCAGCACCGTCGGCGGCAGCACGATCGGCAGGGCCACCAGCGCGCCGACCACCGGCTTCAGCACCGACCGGCCCCGCGCCAGCCACCAGGCCAGCGGCGTCGACAGCGCCAGCAGCAGCACGGTGACGACCGTGGCCAGCTTCAGGGTAAGCCAGACGACCTCGGCCATGGCCGTTAGCGCACCTCGTAGCCGTAGCGGCGGATGATCGCCTTGGCCTCGCGGCCCTTCAGGAAGGCCAGGAACGCCTTGGCCGCCTCGCTGTTTTCGCCGGTCTTCAGCAGCACGGCCTGCTGGTCGATCGGGGTGTGGTCGGCCTTGGGCACCACCCAGCGCGAGCCGCCCTTGTCGTCGATCACCTGCGACAGGGCCACGAAGCCCAGTTCGGCCGCGCCGGTCTGGACGTACTGGTAGGCCAGGGTGATCGACGACCCGGTGACGATCTTCGGCTTCAGGGCGTCCTGCAGCTTGAGCTTGGTCAGCGTCTCGACCGCCGCCAGGCCGTAGGGCGCGGCCTTCGGGTCGGCGATCGACAGCTTCTGGAAATTGCCCTTGGCCAGCACCGCGCCCTTGCCGTCGACCAGGCCTGGGATCTTGCTCCAGAGGACGAGGCGGCCGGTGGCGTAGGTGAAGCGCGAACCGGGAACAGCCAGGCCTTCGCCCTCGGCCTTCTGGGGCCGCTCGACGTCGGCCGACAGGAAGACCTCGTAGGGCGCGCCGTTGGCGATCTGGGCGTAGAACTGGCCCGACGAGCCGAAGCTCAGCGTCGCCTTGTGGCCGGTGGTCTTCTCGAACTTCTCGGCGATGGCCTTGGCCGGCTCGGTGAAGTTGGCGGCCACCGCCACCTTGGTCTCGCCCGCGAAGGCCGCGCCGGCGACCAGCGACAACGCTCCGGCCATGATGGCGGCGAGCAGGGGGCGGCGGGCGAGGGGCATCGGCGGCTCGGTTCGGCGGTTATGCATCGCGAGTACATAACGAGCTTTCGCCGACTGTCAGGCTGTTTTTTCGAGGCCAGCCGGGCGACAAGCGGGCGAACGGAGTCGAAAGGCGTCTCGATGAGCGAAGCGGGCGATCTCAGCGCCAGCCTGATCCTGCGACGCGGGGCCCTGGCCCGTGTCGGCCTGGAGCGCATCGCCCTGGTCGAGGCGGTGGCCGAGCTCGGCTCGATCAGCGCCGCCGCCAAGCGTCTGGGCCTCAGCTACAAGGGCGCCTGGGACGCCGTACAGGCGCTGAACAACCTGTTCGACGCGCCGCTGATCGCCGCCAGCGCCGGGGGCAAGTCTGGCGGAGCGGCCCAGGTCACCGCCCGCGGTCACGCGGTCATCAAGGCCTTCCGCGACATGGAGCGCGAGGTCGGGGCGGCTCTTTCTCGGCTCGAAGCGGGCCTGGCGTCCGAAGACGGCGCAGACCTCTTCTGGAGTCTCGGCCTGCGCACCAGCGCCCGCAACGCGCTGCGCGGAACCGTCGTGGCCCTCGCCCCGGCCGGCGTCACGGTCGAGGTTCGCCTGGCCCTGGGCGGCGGCTTGGAGATCGCCTCGGTGATCACCCGCCGCAGCGCCGAGGAGCTGGGCCTGGCCGTCGGCCGGCCCGCCGTGGCCCTGATCAAGTCGAGCTTCGCGCGCCTGGTCGCAGAGCCGCCCGCCGCGTCCGGCGACAACCGGCTGTCGGGCGTCGTCCTCGACCGCGAGGACGGTGAGGCGGCCAGCGAGATCGTCGTCGGCCTGGCCGAGGGCAAGACCCTGGTCGCCACGGTCGCGCGAGACCTCGCCGGAGCTTTCGAATCCGGCGCCGGCGTCCACGCGCTGATCGCGCCGTCGGACGTGATCCTGGCTGTCGATTAGGCCGGCGCCACCCTTGGTCGCAGAGGCGGCGGGCCTGATCTGCACTAGCACTATGCAACGGCGCCTCATGCTTGAGCGGAACTATGTACAAGCATGGCCATGGGCGCAAAACGCTCCCCCCGCGCCGTCGCGGTCCTTAGGGCGATAGCCATGCGCGTTCTCGTCATCGATCCGGATCCGGCCCGCGCCGCCTTGGTGGCCGAAGGGCTGGAGGGCGTGCACCCGCTGGAGGTCCGTCGTTCGGCCCGCTTCGACGAGCGCGAAGCGATCGAGTTCGCGCCCGACGTGGTGGTGATCGCCGCCGAAAGTCCCGATCGCGACACGCTGGAAAGCCTGCGTGAGGCCAGCCAGGCCAATCCGCGTCCCGTGGTGATGTTCGTCGACCGCTCCGAACCGGGCCTGGCCGAGCAGGCCGTGCGGGCCGGCGTGGCGGCCTATGTCGTCGACGGCCTGGCGCCGGCACGCGTCCGGCCGATTCTCGACGTGGCCATGAGCCGCTTCGCCCTGACCCAGCAGCTTCGCGGGGACCTCGCCAAGGTGAAGGCCGACCTGGAGGCCCGCAAGACGGTCGAGCGGGCCAAGGGCCTGCTGATGAAGGAGCGGGGGCTGGACGAGGACGGCGCCTATCGCCTGCTGCGCAAGCTGGCCATGGACCGCGGCAAGCCCATCGGCGCGATCGCCGCCGACCTGTTGGCTTTCGCGGGAGTGTTGAAGGGGGACGCCTCTTGAGCGGGCTCGCTGACCTGAAGCTGGGCTTCATTCCTCTGACCGACTGCGCGCCGTTGGTGGTGGCCAAGTCTCTCGGCTTCTTCACCGAGGAAGGGCTCGACGTTTCTCTCAGCCGCGAAGCCTCGTGGGCGACGATCCGCGACAAGGTCGCCGTCGGCGCGCTGGACGGCGCCCACATGCTGGCGCCCATGGCCCTGGCCGCGGCGGCCGGCGCGACCGGCGGTCTGACGCTCGACGTCGGCCCCTCGCTGATCGCCCCCATGGCTCTGAACCGTAACGGCAGCGCTATCACCGTCTCGACCGGCCTGGCGGACGCCATGCGCGCGGCTGATCCGGAGGCCATGGCCGAGCAGCCGATCTCGGCCCGGGCCCTGGCCCGGGTGATCGCCGAACGGGCGGGGCAGGGGCTGTCGCCCCTGACCTTCGCGGTCGTGTTCCCGTACTCCATGCACAATTACGAGCTGCGCTACTGGTTGGCGCAGGCCGGGATCGACCCGGACCGTGACGTGCGCCTGGTCGTCACCCCGCCGCCGCGCATGGTCGAGCAGATGCGGGCCGGCGATATCGACGGCTTCTGCGTTGGCGCGCCTTGGAACGCCGTGGCCGTGCTCGAAGGCCTGGGCGAGGTGCTGATCAGCGCCTCGGCCTTCTGGCCGGGCGGTCCCGACAAGGTGTTCGGCGTCACCGAGGCCTGGGCCCACCACTATCCCGACGAACTGCGCGCCGCCCTGCGGGCCATGATCCGCGCCTCGGCCTGGGCCGACGATCCCGCCAACCGCCAGGACCTGATCGACCTGCTGGCCCGCCCCGACCACGTCGGCGTCGCGCCCGAGGCCCTGGCCCGCGCGCTGAACGACGAGATCGTCTTCCACCGCGACGGCGCGGGCTTGCCGCGCCGCGAGCACGCCCTGTGGTTCCTGTCGCAGATGGTGCGCTGGGGGCAGGTCGCGGCCGACATCGATCTCGAGGCGGCGGCCGACGCGGTCTATCGCCCGGACATGTTCCGCGCCGCCGCCCTGACCGCGGGTCCTGTCGTCGATCCCGCCCAGGTGTTCGACGACGGCCCGCCGGAGCTGGCGCCGCTGTTCGAGGGACCGGCCTTCGATTCCACGCTCGCCGGCCGTTACGCTGCTGGGTTTTCGATCGGCCGCGCTCGCGCCTGAGGCGCTTTCGTCTCTCGCATCTGCACAATGCCTGGGCGCCGACGGCGCCCTTTTGCTGAGCAATCATGCTGTGGCGACGTTGTGCAGGGCGGCGCCTCTTCGGTTGGTGACATCCGTCCCCGGACCGTCGTTCTGTTAGCTCAAGCCTTCGGACAACGGCGTCCGTGGCTGCCAGAGACGACCGCTCGGATGCGGTCACCCGACGAGGCGACGACGCCTCGCTCTTGCAGACACGCAACACTCCGAGGCGCATCATGATCTCTCGTGACTTCCTCAAGGCCGGCCATACGCCGACCCTGTTCGCCGCGTTCCTCTATTTCGACCTTTCGTTCATGGTCTGGGTGATCCTGGGCCCGCTGGGCGTGGCCATCGCCAAGGATTTCGGGCTCGACCCGGCCCAGAAGGGTCTGATGGTCGCCATCCCGGTGCTGGCCGGCGCCCTGCTGCGCCTCGTCAACGGCATCCTGGTCGACCGCATCGGTCCCAAGAAGACCGGCATGTTCGGTCAGCTGATCGTGCTGGGCGGTCTGGTCACGGCCTGGCTGCTGGGCGTGCACAACTACAATCAGGTCCTGGCCCTGGGCGTGATCCTGGGCGTGGCCGGCGCCTCCTTCGCCGTCGCCCTGCCGCTGGCCTCGCGCTGGTATCCGCAGGAGCATCAGGGCCTGGCCCTGGGCATCGCCGGCGCCGGCAACTCGGGCACGGCCCTGGCCGCCCTGTTCGCGCCGATGCTGGCCAAGACCTTCGGCTGGCAGAACGTCATCGGCCTGGCCGCCATCCCTCTCGCCGTGGCTTTCGTCGTCTACATGCTGCTGGCCAAGGACGCCCCCGAGCAGCCCGCGCCCAAGAAGCTGGCCGAGTACCTCGACGTCCTGAAGGTTCCGGACGCCTGGTGGCTGATGCTGCTCTACGGCGTCACCTTCGGCGGCTTCGTCGGCCTGGCCTCGTCGCTGACCATCTACTTCAACGCCGAATACGGCCTGGATCCGGTGATCGCCGGCTTCTTCACCGCCGCCTGCGTCTTCGCCGGCTCATTCATCCGCCCGGTCGGCGGCGGTCTGGCCGACCGCTTCGGCGGGGTGCGCACCCTGACTGTCGTCTACGCCCTGGCCGCCTTCGGCCTGGCGGTGGCCAGCTTCAAGCTGCCCTCGCACTGGCTGGCCCTGGCGGTGCTGATGTTCTCGATGCTGGCCCTGGGCGCTGGCAACGGCGCGGTGTTCCAGCTGGCCCCGCAGCGCTTCCGCAAGGAGATCGGCGTCATGACCGGCCTGATCGGCATGACCGGCGGCATCGGCGGCTTCTACCTGGCCTCGACCCTCGGTCTCGCCAAGAAGCTGACCGGCGACTACCAGATCGGCTTCCTCGGCTTCGCGCTCTTGGCGCTGTTCGCGCTCTTCGCCCTGCACGGCCTCAAGGCCCGCTGGCGCGCCGTCTGGCCGACCCTGCACGGCGCCGAAGCCGCTCCGGTTCGCGTCTGATCCTCTTTTCCAAGTGAGCAAAGTCATGACCAAGGAAAAGCTGGTCGTCATCGGCAACGGCATGGCCGGGTGCCGGGCGGTCGAAGAGATCCTCAAGCGAGATCCCTCGCGCTACGAGATCTCGATCTTCGGCGCCGAGCCGCGGGTCAACTACAACCGCATCATGCTCTCGCCCGTGCTGGCGGGCGAGAAGACCTTCGACGACATCGTCATCAACGACGAGGCCTGGTACCGCGACAACGGCATCACCCTGCATGCCGGCCGCTGGGTCACCGGAGTCGATCTGGAAGGCCGCAAGGTGATCGCCGAGGGCGGCTTGGAAGTCGCCTACGACAAGCTAATCCTGGCCACCGGCTCGGATCCGTTCCGCCTGCCGCTGCCGGGCGCCGACCTGTCGGGCGTGGTCACTTTCCGCGACCTCGACGACGTCGACGCCATGATCGCCGCCTCGGCCAAGCCCGGCGCCCGCGCCGTGGTCATCGGCGGCGGCCTGCTGGGCCTGGAAGCCGCCTATGGCCTGGCCCGCCGGGGCATGGGCGCCACGGTCGTCCACCTGATGGACGTGCTGATGGAGCGCCAGCTCGACGAGAGCGCCGGCTACCTGCTGCGCGAGGCCCTGCTGGAGCGCGGCGTCGAGACCGTGCTCGGCGCCCACTCCGAAGCTATTGTCGGCGAGGACGGCAAGGTCACGGGCCTGAAGCTGAAGGACGGCCGGACCCTGCCTTGCGATATCCTGGTGATGGCGGTCGGCATCCGTCCGAACGCGACGCTGGCGAAGGCGAGCGGTCTGCAGGTCAATCGCGGCATCATCGTCGACGACGCCATGCGCACCTCCGATCCGGCGGTGTTCTCGGTCGGCGAATGCGTCGAGCACCGCGGCAACTGCTACGGCCTGGTGGCCCCCATCTGGGACATGTGCCGGGCCCTGGCCGAGGAACTGACCGACGGGGCAGGCGCCTATGCCGGCTCGGTGCTGTCGACCCGCCTGAAGGTCTCGGGCGTCGACGTGTTCTCGGCCGGCAAGTTCGCCGGCGGCGAGGGCTGCGAGGACATCGTGTTCCGCGACGCCGGCCGCGGCGTCTACAAGCGCGTGGTGATCGAGGACGGCAAGGTCGCTGGCGCGGTGCTGTTCGGCGACGCCGCCGACGGCGGCTGGTACTTCGACCTGATGAAGGCCGGGACCGACGTCGCCGACATCCGCGACACGATCATCTTCGGCCAGGCGATCACGGAAGGTCTGTCCGGCCTGGACCCTAGTGCGGCCGTTGCGGCCATGCCCGATACGCAGGAAATCTGCGGCTGCAACGGCGTCTGCAAGGGTGCGATCACTTCCGCCATCACCACCCAGGGCCTGACCAGCCTGGACGACGTGCGCGCCGTCACCAAGGCTTCGGCCTCGTGCGGCTCGTGCACGCCGCTGGTCGAGCAGGTCATTCGAGCGACCCTCGGCGACGGCTTCAAGGCCCAGACCGGCCCCAAGCCGATGTGCAAGTGTACGCACCACCCGCACGGCGTGGTGCGCGAGGCGATCCTGGCCCAGGATCTGAAGTCCATGCCCGCCGTCATGCAGGCCATGGAATGGACCACGCCCGACGGCTGCGCCTCGTGCCGCCCGGCCCTGAACTACTACCTGCTGTGCGCCTGGCCCGGCGAATACAAGGACGACAGCCAGTCGCGCTTCATCAACGAGCGCGTCCACGCCAACATCCAGAAGGACGGCACCTATTCGGTCGTGCCGCGCATGTGGGGCGGCATGACGACGCCCGATGAGCTGCGCGCCATCGCCGACGTCGCCGACAAGTACGCCATCCCCTCGGTGAAGGTGACCGGCGGCCAGCGCATCGACCTCCTGGGCGTCAAGAAGGACGACCTGCCGGCGGTGTGGGCCGACCTCAACGCCGCGGGCATGGTCAGCGGACACGCCTACGCCAAGGGCCTGCGCACGGTGAAGACCTGCGTCGGCAGCGACTGGTGCCGGTTCGGCACCCAGGACTCCACGGGCCTCGGCATCAAGCTCGAGAAGTTCATGTGGGGCTCGTGGGCGCCGGCCAAGGTCAAGCTGGCCGTGTCGGGCTGCCCCCGCAACTGTGCGGAGTCGACCTGCAAGGACATCGGCGTGATCTGCGTCGACAGCGGCTACGAGATCCATGTCGGCGGCGCCGCCGGCCTGCATATCCAGGGCACGCAGCTGCTGACCAAGGTCGCCACCGAGGAAGAGGCGATCCAGCTGATCTCGGCGGTCATGCAGATGTACCGCGAGGGCGGCTGGTACCTGGAGCGGATCTACAAGTGGATGGCCCGCATCGGCCTGGAAGCCATCCATGCCGCCACGGTCGAGGACCTCGACAACCGCGCCGCGCTTTTCGCCCGCTTCGTGAAGTCGCAGGAGACCGCCCAGGTCGACCCGTGGGCCGAACGCGCCTCGGGCGGCGTCGAGGCCGGTGAATTCAAGCCGATGGCGACGCTTCCGATGGGGATGGCTGCGGAATGACGATCCAGACTTTCGACATCGATCCGGCCTGGCACGACGTCGGCGCCGTCACCGACATCCCCGAGCGCGGTTCGCGTCGGGTGGCGACGGCGCAGGGCGACGTGGCGGTGTTCCGCACCAGCGACGGCCAGGTCTTCGCCCTGGTCGACCGCTGCCCGCACAAGCACGGACCGCTGAGCCAGGGCATCGTCCACGGCCACGGCGTGACCTGCCCGCTGCACAGCTGGGTCATCGACCTGAAGACCGGCCATCCCACCGGCGCCGACGCCGGCAAGGGCTGCACGCCGGTGGTGCCGGTGCGGGTGCAGGACGGCCGCGTCCTGCTGGCCCAGCCGGTGATGGCGGACTGACGCCATGGCCGACGGCTCCGGCGTCATCGCGACGGTCAGGACCACCTGCCCCTATTGCGGCGTCGGTTGCGGCGTTGCGGGAGCGGCAGGAGGCGGCAGGACGCTGGCGGTGTCGGGCGACACCGCCCACCCGGCCAACAAGGGACGGCTGTGCTCCAAGGGCTCGGCCCTCGGCGCCACGGTCGGCCTGCAGGGCCGTCTACTGGAGCCTACGATCAACGGCCGTGTCGCCAGCTGGGGCGAGGCCACGGCGCTGATCGCCAAGCGCTTCCGCGACACCATCGCCCGCCACGGCCGCGACAGCGTCGCCTTCTACGTCTCGGGCCAGTTGCTGACCGAGGACTACTACGTCGCCAACAAGCTGATGAAGGGCTTCATCGGCTCGGGCAACATCGACACCAACAGCCGTCTCTGCATGGCCTCGGCCGTGGCCGCTCACAAGCAGGCCTTCGGCGCCGACCTGGTGCCCGGCTGCTATGAGGACCTCGACGAGGCCGATCTGGTGGTCTTCGCCGGCCACAACGCCGCCTGGACCCATCCGATCCTGTTCCGCCGCCTGGAGGCCGCCAAGGCTCGCGGCCAGAAGCACGTGGTCATCGACCCGCGCCGGACCGACACCGCCGAGGGCGCCGACCTTCACCTGGCCCTGGCCCCGCAGAGCGACGTGCGGCTGTGGAACGGCCTTCTGGCCGAGCTCGACCGTCGCGGCCAGCTCGACCTCGACTACATCCGCGAGCACGTGAACGGCTTCGACGCCGTGCGCGAAGCCCTGGCGCAGGACGACCAGTCGCCCGCCGCCGTCGCCGCTGACTGCGGCCTGGCGATCGAGGACCTTCTGGCCTTCTACGACCTGTTCGCCGCCCACCCGAAGACAGTCAGCCTGTTCTCGATGGGCTCCAACCAGTCGGCCCAGGGCGTCGCCAAGGGCCTGGCGATCATCAACACCCATCTGGCCACTGGCCGGATCGGCAAGCCGGGCGCCTGCCCGTTCTCGATCACCGGCCAACCCAACGCCATGGGCGGGCGCGAGACCGGCGGCATGGCCAACACCCTGGCCGGCCACATGGACTTCGCAGCCGAGGACCGCGACCGGGTCGCCCGCTTCTGGGGCGCGCCCAACACCGCTCGCGCCCCGGGCCTCAAGGCCGTCGAGATGTTCGAGGCCGTGCGGTCGGGCAAGATCAAGGCGATCTGGGTGATGGCGACCAACCCCGCCGTCAGCCTGCCGGATGCTGGCGCGGTGCGCGAGGCGCTGGAGGCGTGCCCGTTCGTCGTCGTTTCCGACTGCGTCGAGACCGACACCACGGCCTACGCCCATGTGAAGCTGCCGGCCCTGGCCTGGGCCGAGAAGGACGGCACGGTCACCAATTCCGAGCGCCGCATCTCGCGCCAGCGGGCCCTGTTTCCCGCGCCGGGCCAGGCCCGCGCCGACTGGCGGATCATGGCCGACGTCGCGCAAGGGATGGGCTTCGACGGCTTCGGCTGGCCTTCGCAGGCCTCGATCTTCCGCGAATGGGCGCGCCTGACGGCCTACGAGAACAAGGGCTCGCGCCTGCTCGACCTGACGGGCATGGCCGCCATGACCCCCGACGACTACGCCGCCATGGCCCCGATCCAGTGGCCGGTCCGTGTGACCGGGCAGGGGACGCCGCGCCTGTTCGTGGATGGCCGCTTCCAGACGCCCGACGCTCGCGGCCGGATGGTTCCGGTCCGTCCCAAGGGACCGGCCGACGCCGTCAGCGACGCCTATCCGATGTCGCTCAACACCGGCCGCATCCGCGACCAGTGGCACACCATGACCCGCACGGGCCTGGCCCCCGACCTCTGCCGTCACGCCCCCGAGCCCTTCGTCGAGATTCACCCGCGTGACGCGGAAGCCGCCGGGATCAAGGACGGCGCCCTGACGCGCGTCTCCACCGTGCGCGGCGAGGCCGTCGCCTTGGCCAAGGTCACCGACCGCCAGCGGCCCGGCGGCCTGTTCATGCCCATGCACTGGACCGACGCCTTCGCGCCGTCGGGCAAGTCCAACCATCTGATCGCGCCCAACCTCGACCCGACCTCCGGCCAGCCGGAGTTCAAGCACACCCCGGCCCGGGCGCGTCCCTATCGCGAGACCTGGAAGGGCTTCTTCCTGACGCGCGACAGCATCGCCGCGCCGGCCAATCTCGATCTCGTCTGGCGACGCATCCCGCAGGACGCCGCTCAGCTGCACGAGTTCGCCGGCCGAGGCGACGCCTCCGAGCGCGAGGCCCTGCGCAAGCGCCTGACCAAGGGCCTGACGGGCGAGACCACGGTGTTCGAGGACGCCGGCGCCGGCTCGCGTCGCGAGGCCTGGATCGAGGACGGCAAGCTTGTCGCCGTGCTGTTCCAGACCGCCGCCGGCCGCCTGCCGCCGCGCGACTGGCTGGCCGACCTGTTCGCGCTGGACCAGCTGTCCGCGCAGGATCGCTCGTCGCTGCTGATCGGCCGTCCGCCCGGCGCGCCGGTCGACAAGGGTCCGATGGTCTGCGCCTGCCTGAAGGTCGGCGCCAAGGCCGTGGACGCCGCCATCGCGACTGGAGCCGCTACCGCCGACGCGGTCGGCGCGGCCACCGGCGCCGGCACCAATTGCGGCTCGTGCCGTCCGGAGATCGCCCGGATGATCGCCGCCGCCGCTTCCCTCAAGGCCAAGGAGACCGCCGATGCGTGACGTGTCGCTGGGAGACGTTCTGCTCGTCGGCGCTGGTCCGGGTCCGGTGGACCTGATGACCCTGCGTGCGGCCCGTGCGGTCGAGGACGCCCAGGCGCTGCTCTACGACGCCCTGGTGTCGGACGAGGCGATCGCCCTGGCCCCGGCCGGCTGTGTGCGCATCCTGACCGGCAAGCGTTCGGGCCGGCCCAGCATGAAGCAGGAGGCGATCAACCGTCTGATGCTGCGACTGGCCCGTCGCGGCCTGCGCGTGGTGCGGCTCAAGGGCGGCGATCCCTCGGTGTTCGGCCGGGTGGGCGAGGAGGCCGAGTTTCTCCGTGCGCACGGCGTGTGCGTCGAGGTGGTGCCCGGCGTCACCGCCGCCAGCGCCGCCGCCGCCCAGTTCAACTTCCCGCTCACCCATCGCGGCGAGGCCCGCCGGGTGATCTTCACCACGGCCCGGGTCGGCAGCGGCGACGTGATCGAAGACTGGGCCGCCGCTTCGGATCCCGAGGCCACGGTCGCGGTCTATATGGGCGGGGAAGCCGCCGCGGAACTTGGCCGCCGCCTGATCGCCGCCGGTCGTTCGCCCAGCACCCCGGCGCTGGTCGTCGAGCGGGCCGGCGATCCGGCCGCGGCCCTGCGTACGGGTCGTCTCGACACGCTGCCGCAACTGCTGGCCGGCGGAACCGGCGGCCCGGTCCTGATCGTCATCGGCGCCGTCGCTCGCCGCGCCCAGGACCTGCGCTGGACGCCCGAGTTGGCTCAGATCGAAGCAGAGGCGATCCGGGCCTGAGGGCTCAGGCCGCCGCCATCGCGGCCGCGGCCTCTTCCTCGTCCTCGCGGCGACGCGGCTGCGGACCGGCCACGCGGCCGTAGGCCTCGCGCAGCAGGCGTGAGGGCGACTGCTCGCATGGCGCGACCAGCAGGCCACGCTTGCGCAGGGCCACGCCCCAGCGGGCGCTGCCGGTCAGCACCGAGGCGGCCGGGGCGATCAGCAGACCCACGGCGGCTGGCAGGATCCAGATCCCCAGCGAAGGACCGGCGATCGCCGCGCAGGCCAGCAGCATGAACCCCGCGACCATCTCCGGCGCATGCCTCTTCAAGGCTTCGCGCCAGGCCATCCTGTCGACGTCGCGGCGCTGGGCGGCCCAGCCGGAGTCGCGGCCGGCCAGGATGTCGAGCAGGCAGCGGGCATGGCCGAACAGCACCGTCGGCGCCGTCAGGGTCGAGTGCACGGTCTCCAGGGCCACCGAGGCCCACAGGCGACGGGCGCCGCCGAAACCGTCGGCGCGGCCCTCCATGCAGGCGAGAACGACGGCCAGCAGCTTGGGGACGGCCAGGAAGCCCAGCGACACGGCGAAGGCGGCGCCGGCGCCTTCTTCGAGAAAGAGTTCCTCCTGTGCGCCGCCCAGGAAGGGGAAGGCGGCCAGCAGGGCGCTCAGCACCACCAGCAGCAGCCAGACCGGCGCCAGCGCATAGGCCAGGGCGCCGCGCAGCAGGTGCAGGCGGCTGACCGGATGCAGGCCCTTCACGCCGAGGATGCCCAGATGTTGCAGGTTGCCCTGGCTCCAGCGGCGGTCGCGCACCAGCATGTCGGACAGGGTGGGCGGGGCCTCCTCGTGCACGTCCTCCAGCGTCGGGGCCATGCGCACGGCCCAGCCGCCCCGGCGCAGCAGCGCGGCCTCGACGAAGTCGTGGCTGAGGATCGCGCCGCCGAACGGCGCCTTGCCCGGCAGGTGCGGCAGGCCGCAGCACTCGGCGAAGGCCCGAGTGCGGATCATGGCGTTGTGGCCGAAATAGTTGGCTTCTGCCCCGCTCCACCAGGCCAGCGCCCAGGTGGCGAGCGGTCCGTAGGCCCAGGCGGCGAACTGCTCGGCCCGGCCGAACAGGGTGTTGCGGCCGACGATGGTCGAGCCGGCTTGGAGGACGCCAAGCGTCGGGTCGGTCTCCATGGCCCCGGCCATGCGGCGCAGCGAGCGGGCGCTCATCAGGCTGTCGGCGTCGAGCACCGCGATGCATTCGTAGGCGCCGCCGAACCGGCGGACCCAGTCGGCGAGATTGCCGGTCTTGCGGTCGATGTTGGCCTCGCGGCGCCGGTAATAGAGGCGGGTGGGCGAGGGGCCGGCGCGAGCGGCCAGCACCGCGCGGCGCTCGGCCTCGGCGATGTCCGGATCACGAGTGTCGCTCAGCACGAAGACGTCGAAGGTCGAGGACAGCCGTTCGCGGTCGAGATCGGCGCGCATGGCCTCGATGCGGGCGAATACGGCGGCCACGTCCTCGTTATAGATCGGCGCCAGCAGGGCGACCCGCTTGCGCAGGTGCGGCGGCGGATCGTCCAGCCGCCGCTCCCAGCTGTCGGGGTTCAGCGCCAGCTGGAAGCCGCCCAGAGCCGCGGCGCAGGAGAAGCCTGTCCAGGCCAGCAGGGCCGCGACCAGCAGCGCGTCGATCCATTCCAGCACGGTGACGCCGCCGCCGACGAAGGCGTCCAGCATGGTCGTCAGGCCAAAGCCGAAGGAGAGCAGGGTGAAGGCGCCCAGCGCCAGCCGCCGTCGCTGGCGCGAGCGCGCCAGCCGTCGCCTGGAGGGCGGCGCCGACAGCGGCCGCACGGGCATGTCGAGCGTGGATTCCTGCGGCAGCCAGGCGTCCGGCGTCGCCTCGTGGGGAATGTTGCAAGGCGGAAGCCGGTCGGCGAGGCGTATGTCCATCGAGGGTCCTTTCGCGCGAAGAACCCTCACCCAGGCAATGGGTTGCGATGTGAAGGAAATATAACCACGGTCACGTTTCGTCAGCCGTGGCCAAGCTGTCGATCTGCTGAAACGAGCAGCAGATTCAGCGATTTGGCCGCAGTCGCGCCTTGTTTGCGGCGAAGCTGCGGCAATTCTTGCGATGCGGAAAACAAGCGGTGCGCGGACGGATCCGCGCTCCGTCAGGCGGCCTTCAGCGCCGCGAAGCCGCGTTCCAGGTCGGCGATCAGGTCGGCCGGGTCCTCCAGCCCGATGTGCAGACGCAGCAGCGGTCCTTCCAGGTTCAGCGGCGTCGAGCGGCTCTTCAGTTGCGGGTCGCAGTGGATCGCCAGGCTCTCGAAGCCGCCCCAGGAGAAGCCGAGGCCGAACAGGGTCAGGGCGTCGAGGAAGGCGTGCACCGACTTCTGCGGGGCTGGCTTCAGCACCACGCCGAACAGGCCGCAGGCGCCGCTGAAGTCGCGCTTCCAGATCGCGTGGCCGGGATCCTCGGGCAGGGCTGGGTGCAGCACGCGGGCGACTTCGGGGCGCTGCTGCAGCCAGCGGGCCACGGCCAGGCCGTTCTGCTCGTGGCGCGGCATCCGCGTGGCCAGGGTGCGCAGGCCGCGCAGCATGGCGTAGGCGTCGTCGGGCGACACCGACCAGCCGACGTCCCACATGGCGTTGCCCAGCTCGTCGCCGATCACCGGGTCCATGGTCGTGGCGCTGCCCATGAAGCAGTCGGAGTGACCGCCGACATATTTGGTCAGGGCCTGGACGCTGATCGTCACTCCGTGGGCCAGCGGCTTGAAGAGAAGGCCCGCGCCCCAGGTGTTGTCGATCAAGGTGAGGATGCCGCGCGCATTGGCGGCCGCGGCGATGGCGGGCACGTCCTGCATTTCGAAGGTCAGGGAGCCCGGGGCCTCCAGCAGGATCAGCCGGGTCTTCGGCCCGGCCAGGGCGATCAGGGCGTCGGCGTCCAGGGCGGGGTCGTAGTAGCGGGTCGTGACGCCGAAGCGGGTAAGGAAGCGGTCGCAGAACCGGCGCGTGGGCTTGTAGGCGCTGTCGACCACCAGCACGTCGTCGCCGGCCTTGAGCACGGCCATCATCGCCCCGGTGATCGCCGCCAGGCCGGAGGGATAGAGCGTCACGTCCGGCGAGCCCTCCAGCTCGGCCAGGGCCGCCTGCAGGGCGGCGGGCGAGGACAGGCCGGTGATGCCGTAGGTCAGCTGGCTGTCGTCGTACAGCGAGGCGGCGTTGGGCAGCAGCACGGTCGAGCCGCGCTGGATCGGCGGGTTGACGGTCCGCGCCAGCGACTGGGCCTGCAGGCCCGAACGGATCAGGCGGGTCTTTTCGTCCATGGCGGCGGGACTCGTGAGCACGGGAAGGAACGCCTCGTTTAAGAGCGCCGGCGGTTGCGGTTCAAGGATTTGATCGTCGCCGTGGCGACAGGGCGCGAGAATCTGCCATCCAGGCGCGAGCGCGCCGGCGGGGGCCGGCGGATGAGGGGTAGCAGCATGAGAGTTTCGGTTCCGGTCTTGGCGCTGTCTTGGGCCCTGTCTGGGGCGCTGTGTTCGGCGCTTTCGAGCGGCGTCGCCATGGCTGAAGAGCCGGCCGTCGGCCCGCCGGCCGAGGTGAAGGCCCTGGCCGGTTGCTGGAGCGGCGAGGGGGCGGTGATGGGCAAGCCCGTGACCATCGCCCTGGCCGTCAAGCCCGTGGCCGGCGACGCGATGATGCTGGTCGAGGCCGACAGCCACGCCAAGGCCGACCCGGCCGACGCCTACGCCGCCCACCTGCTGTTCGGCGGCCGCACGACCAAGGCGGGCGAGCCGGTCGCGATCGTCGGCCTGTGGGCCGACAGCTTCGGCGGCGACGGGGCTTCGCTGGGGACGGGCGCGGTCGCCGCCGATGGGTTCGAGGTGGCCTATCCCTATGGCCGCTCCAGCTTCGTCAATCGCTGGAGCCACAAGGCCGACAAGCTTTCCTGGAGCATCGTCATGCGTGACGCCGCCGGCAAGGAGCAGGGTTTCGCGGCCTACGATCTGGTCAGGACGGCGTGCGCCAAGGGGCGGTGAATTAGCGCGTCCTTCTCCCCTTGCGGGAGAAGGTGGCGGCCGTTCGCGAGGAACCTCCCCCTGTGGGGGAGGCGATCGCGCAGCGATCGGAGGGGGGAGTTGGTGCGGGATATCCGACGCCTCGAAAGCTGAAAACGGCCCCCCACCGGCCTTCGGCCGCCTCCCCCAGAGGGGGAGGTTCCTTGAGCGCATGGCTTCTCGATCTCACGCGGTGAACCGCTGAGCTGATGAAGGAGAGCGGAGCGCCCGGGCGACGCCCGG
>PJTT01000597.1_pt1 | contig 20285 bp, 19 predicted proteins | sample 1512261 | NCBI WGS metagenome assembly PJTT01 (sample SAMN08177685, study PRJNA422409) | Soil metagenome, whole genome shotgun sequencing project. | isolation source: Soil (2) enriched on wood chips | place: USA: Madison | collected 2015-01-15
CTACCAATGGGACATTGTTATACGATAGCGCTCCGGTTACCGCAGCGCAAGTGACAGCGCAATTCGAATTTAGTAACCCGGCCTTGCTTTCTATGCAATTTACAGGAAGCGGCTATGATCAGACTGTCTTTAGCTATTCTTTCGTGGACAATGCTGGCTTCAAGGGGCTTTCCGCCACCTACACGATTAATCTCGACGGGCCGCTGCCCGTAACATTGCAATCATTTGAAGCTATTAAGATCGGCATCAAAGCTGCGCTAAAATGGTCAACTCTAAAGGAAAAAAATAACAGGGCTTTCTGGATAGAACGCAGTTCCAACGGTAGTAACTGGACCAAAATAGGAACGGTAAATACACTGGCTGAGGATGGAAACAGCAACGAGCAGTTAGATTACTCGTTTCTCGACGAAGCGCCATTGTCGGGGACAAATATGTATCAATTGAAACAGATTGATATCGATGGAAAATATGAATATAGCGCAACACGCGTGCTTCATTTTGACATGGCTGGTCCAGGTATTACCATCTACCCTAACCCAACTGATGACAAGCTGAATGTAACCGGACTTGTTGGAAACGAGACTATCGCTATATATGACTTTGCCGGTAAAAGAATATTGTCGGAAAAGGTAAACGGGAATGTTCATATCATAGACATAACAAAGCTGTCGGCTGCTAACTACAGCATTATCATTGTGGATGCTGCTGGCAATTATGTGCATACCTCAAAAGTTGTTAAGCGCAAATAGATTGGATTGGTGGTTTTGTGTAAATGCACTGACTTACTATAGTCGGGGTATTTTTTTTGTTGTCAACAATAAAGGTGATGGAGCATTTTAATAATCTTGCGGTAATGTGGAATATTCTAATTTATTTATAGAGCCCGATTCGCAAATGCAATCTAAATAGCATCAGATATACAATATAAGGTAACTAATATCTATTCTAATAAGTAAGAAATGTGTCAATTGTTAGCTTTGGCCTTAATAGCGACAATTTACTCATTAAAAAAATCTTACAAAATGAAAAAAGTAACTCTACTATTGGCAGCCTTTAGCACTTTACTCGCATCTTGCGGCGGCGCTGCAACCGACTCTACAGGTACAGACAGCACGGGCAACAAATCGACCGATGCTCCGGCACAGGAAACTGTTGCCAAGCCCAAAGCGCCTGCGGCCGAGGGGCCTATCCGCATACTTTTTGTAGGAAATAGTCATACAGAATTTTATGTGAGCCTACCAGACTTAATGACGGCTATTTGCAAAGAAAATGGCAAAGAAGTTGTGGTGGAAGAACTGGTAGAAATGGGTGTAGCGATCGATGAGATTTTAGCCGCCAACAAAGCCAAAGCAGATAAAAGCTTTGCAGCTACCGACAAAGATGGTAACTACTACGACTATATATTATTGCAGGAAAAAACACCTGTTGCTGTGCAGGAACTTGACAAGTACAAAGCCAATTGCAAAACATTGGTGGATATGGCCGGCAAAAATAGTCCGGGTGCGGCGGTGTATGTATACCAATTGATGTCGCCGGTAGCTTACAAAGACAACGTTGAAGAATTTAAAGAATACCAAAATGAAATCAATAAAAATGCGATTGCCGTGGCTAAATCGCTGCCTAACGCAGGCGTATATCGCTTGGGCGAAGCTGTAGCAGATGCTTATGCTGGTAAAAATGGGTATACCTTTGAAGAAGATGGCAACGAACTATTGCGCCACGGACAAAACTCTTTGCACATGCTGAACGATGCAGGCTATATGGCGTCGGTATTGCTGTATGAAACGATTTTTGGTGCTGTCCCTAAGATGCCCGCTCAATTACCATTATCAACGGGAACAGGCGATAGTGATCAGGCTAAATTACAAGATGTAGCTACCACTATTTCCAATGCAGAGGCATTGAATAAAATAGCAGATAGCTATAAATAGTTGGTTGAGTTTATCAAAACAAAGCCCGAATCTGTGAGATTCGGGCTTTGTTTTGATAACTATATTTAATCCGTCAACGAACCTTGGGTAAACAAGTGTAAATAGACTCTAATGGAATCAAGAATACTTCCCTATTTTATCATCAATGCTTACACTACGATTGTTGCTGCGTTGCAATTTTACGTACACCAGCAAGTCTTCAGCTCCGGCGTCAAAGCATGCTTGCTGCGCGGCTTCCACCACTTTCATTACTTCGGTATATTCGCCTTCAATTACTGTTTCAAAAGGGCAAACAACGTACTTCAAGCCGGATTGCTGTATCACTTCGATGGCTTTATCCACCAAGCCATAAGCTTCGTCTTTGGGTTTTCCTGTTGGTAAAATTTGTAATGCAAGATTTATGATGGACATGGTATCAATTTAAAAGTCAAAATGCAAAAGTCAAAAGTCGAAAATAGCCCGAATTGACTATACGTTGATTGTCATGATACGTGTTGGGTCGAGATTGGCATTGCGAATCGAGACATTGCGCGCTACATTCTGGGCTATATCTATAAACGCTTTTTTAGAAACTGGTTCGTCATTCAGCACCGCCGGGAAACCGCGGTCACCACCCTCGCGGATGCTTTGTACAATAGGCACTTCGCCTAAGAATGGAACTTCAAATTGTTCTGCCAATTGTTTACCACCGTCTTTACCAAAAATATAGTACTTGTTCTCCGGCAATTCATTTGGTGTAAAATAGGCCATGTTCTCGATAACCCCCAATACCGGAATATTGATTTGTCCTTGTTTGAACATCATCATCGCCTTTTTAGCATCGGCAAGTGCTACATGTTGTGGCGTGGTTACCACCACTGCGCCGGTAATAGGCACTGTTTGTGCCAGTGTCAAATGTATATCGCCGGTACCTGGAGGTAAATCCAAAATCAGATAATCCAATTCATCCCAATAAACATCATTAATAAATTGGCGAATAGCCGAAGTTGCCATTGGTCCGCGCCAGATTACAGCCTGCTTTTCATCTACCAAAAGTCCTATCGACATCACCTTTACGCCAAAGCGCTCTATCGGCTCTATCATACCTTTCTCGCCTATATTACGCATCATCGGGCGCTCGCCCTGAATGCCAAACATGATAGGAATAGACGGTCCGTAAATATCCGCATCCATTATACCCACTTTCGCACCTTGAGCTGCCAATGCAAGTGCCAGATTGGTGGAAACAGTTGACTTCCCTACTCCACCCTTGCCCGATGCAACGGCTATTACATTCTTCACATTAGGCAATACCAAACCGGCGTCCTTCCTGTTGGAGTTCACGCGCGCAGTCATATTAACCGTCACGTTTGCTTCTTTATCCACAAATATTTTTACAGCAGTTATGCAAGCCGACTTAATTGCTTCTTTCATCGGACAGGCAGGCGTGGTCAATTCAACGGTAAATGAAACTTCTTTACCGTCGATTTTGATATCCTTAATCATGTTAAGCGTTACCAGGTCTTTGCCCAAATCCGGGTCGTCCACATTGGTAAGCGCCTTTAAAACTGCCTCTTCTGTAATTACTTTATTTTCCATTATTGACTAATATCAAAAGCTAAAATGAGTTGATTTTCAAACGCCGCAAAGGTACGTCAACGAGCCTGAAAATCAGCAGGATTAATGATTTTAGGCGGCTATACTCAAATCAAAAAAAATAATTGTCATAAATCTGTCTTTTTTTTCTTTTGTCTTTTTTATGGATTAAATTTGCAACCCAAAGAAAACGAGGCATTTCCTCTGAAAAAGCCTTGTCCAAATTATAGAAAAATCAACTTATGAATTTATATCAGGATTACCTCAACGAAATTGAAGAAAGGAAAGGTCAGGGATTGCACCCAAAACCGATAGACGGATCGGCTTTATTAAGTGAAATTATCAATCAAATCAAGGATTCGAACAACGAGCACAAAGCGGAATCTGTCAAGTTCTTTATTTACAACTCTTTGCCGGGCACTACACCTGCTGCGAGTGTCAAAGCTCAATTCTTAAAAGAGATTATCTTAGGTCAGGCTATTGTTCCTGAAATCACGCCAGACTTCGCTTTTGAATTGCTGTCTCATATGAAAGGCGGTCCTTCTATCAAAGTATTGTTGGATATAGCCTTGGAAAGTGAAGGTGTCAATGCACAAAAAGCGGCGGATGTTTTAAAAACACAAGTTTATTTGTACGATGCAGATACCGCTCGCTTAGCCGAAGCTTACAAGGCGAGCAATGCAATCGCTAAAGATATTTTAGAAAGCTACGCTAAAGCAGAATTTTTCACGAAACTACCTGCAGTTGCGGAAGAAATAAAAGTAGTAACTTATATTGCTGCCGAAGGTGATATCTCCACCGACTTATTATCTCCGGGCAATCAGGCGCACTCCCGTTCTGATCGTGAGTTGCATGGACAGTGTATGATTACGCCCGCAGCTCAGCAAGAAATAGAGGCGTTAAAGGCACAACATCCTGATGCAAGCGTGATGTTGATTGCGGAAAAAGGCACCATGGGCGTGGGTTCTTCCCGTATGTCAGGTGTAAACAATGTGGCGCTCTGGACTGGTAAAAAAGCTTCTCCTTATGTGCCATTTGTAAATATAGCACCTATTGTAGCAGGCACTAATGGCATCTCGCCTATCTTCCTTACTACGGTGGATGTAACCGGTGGTATCGGAATAGACCTGCAAAACTGGGTAAAGAAAACAGACGAAAATGGCAATGTGGTGCGCAATGAAAATGGCGATGTCGTTTTGGAGCAAGCCTATTCTGTAGCTACCGGCACTGTTTTAACCATCAATACAAAAACTAAGAAATTATACAATGGCGATAAAGAGCTGAAAGATATTTCTAAATCTTTCACGCCTCAAAAATTAGAGTTTATCAAAGCGGGCGGTTCTTATGCGATTGTATTTGGTAAGAAAATACAAACATTCGCTGCACAAACTTTAGGTATCGAAGCGCCATTGGTTTTCGCACCGGCTAAAGAGGTGGTAAAAGATGGTGTAGGCTTAACAGCGGTTGAAAAAATATTCAACAAAAATGCTGTGGGTGTAACGCCGGGCAAAGTGTTGCACGCAGGTTCTGACGTTCGCGTAAAAGTAAATATAGTAGGTTCTCAGGATACTACTGGTTTGATGACTGCACAAGAATTGGAGTCTATGGCGGCCACTGTTATCTCTCCGATTGTAGATGGAGCTTACCAATCTGGTTGTCATACTGCGTCGGTTTGGGATAAAAAAGCGCAAGCCAATATTCCTAAATTAATGAAGTTCATGAATGACTTTGGGGTGATCACAGCGCGTGATCCTAAAGGTGAGTACCATTCTATGACGGACGTTATTCACAAGGTATTGAATGATATCACGATTGACGAATGGGCTATTATCATCGGTGGCGATTCGCACACAAGGATGTCAAAAGGTGTTGCCTTTGGTGCCGATTCTGGCACGGTAGCATTAGCTCTGGCAACAGGTGAAGCATCTATGCCTATTCCGGAATCTGTGAAAGTAACCTTTAAAGGTTCCATGAAACAGCACATGGATTTCCGTGATGTGGTACATGCTACGCAGTTACAAATGTTACAACAGTTCGATGGTGAAAACGTATTCCAAGGTCGTATCATCGAGGTACATATAGGTACTTTGTTGGCGGATCAGGCGTTTACATTTACCGATTGGACTGCTGAGATGAAAGCGAAAGCGTCTATCTGTATTTCTCAGGACGAAACTTTGATTCAATCATTGGAAATTGCTAAATCTCGTATTCAGATAATGATTGAGAAAGGCATGGACAATCATAACCAGGTATTACAAGGCTTAATAGACAAGGCAAACAAACGTATCGAAGAAATCAGAAGCGGTACTAAGCCAGCATTGCAACCAGATGCGAATGCTAAATACTATGCCGAAGTAGTGATAGATTTGGATATTATCGACGAACCAATGATTGCCGATCCGGATGTAAACAACGCAGACGTTTCTAAGCGTTATACGCATGATGTAATCCGTGAGTTGTCTTTCTACGGTGGCGACAAGCATGTAGATTTAGGCTTCGTAGGTTCTTGTATGGTGCATAAAGACGATTTGAAAATCGTTGCACAGATGTTGAAAAACGTAGAAAAAACTAATGGTGATGTGAAATTCAACGCACCATTGGTAGTTGCAGCACCAACTTACAATATCATCGATGAGTTGACCGCAGAAGGCGATTGGGAAGTATTACAAAAATACTCCGGCTTTGAGTTCAACGACCTGATGCCTAAAACAGCCGCTCGCACCGAGTATGAAAATATCATGTACTTAGAGCGTCCAGGTTGTAACCTTTGTATGGGTAACCAGGAAAAAGCGGCGAAAGGTGATACCGTAATGGCAACATCCACCCGTTTGTTCCAAGGTCGTGTGGTGGAAGATAGAGATGGTAAAAAAGGCGAATCTTTATTAGCATCCACACCAGTGGTAGTGTTGTCAGCTATTTTAGGTCGCATCCCCAACATAGAAGAATACAAAGCCGCGGTAGCAGGTATTAACTTAACAAAATTTGCGCCGATAGCGACTAAATAAAAATAGGCTTATTTTACAATAGAAATGAGGCTGATCTTTTGTTAGATCAGCCTCATTTTTTAACACCTATTCGCGCAAGTATGCAGCATAACCTTTGTGAGGTGGCGTACTTGTGCGGCTTGCCTTATACCTCCATTCTTACTCATCTATAAATGCAACAATTCAACGCGATTGCCAAAATTAAAAATTCCAAGAACCCAACCGCACATTGGCTTTGCTGAATTCTTGAACTAATTAATTTTTAAGTTATAGCATACTTGCTTCAAAGGAGGGCTACTTTCTATTTTATGAACACCCGTCATCTATAGTCCTTGATCTTATTAGGTTTCAAAAGGCTATTTTCCAAAAACAACACATCTGGTACATTACCCAATATCTGGTGCATTACCTCATTGACGTCTTACTAAGATGTTATTGACTTTTTGGAATTTGTGCTTCAGCGGCTGCGTCATCCATGAAGTTTGTAAATCAATAAGCACGCTATTCATCGCTTTAAAATGTTGAGAGCCTAACCAATCAAGCGCCAAATCGCACCAGTAAGGCATTTGAATCGTGAATGGAAACCGAATCAGTTTTTTCACGACTGTTAGGACTACATCATTTTGTAGTACCATTAATTCGTCTAATGCTTCCGTTTTTTGAAGTAAGGGTAGAAGAAACAGACTGCAATCTTGAAATTTGAGATTATAGTCCGTTTTATTAACAGTAAGTAAAACGTCATTTATAGACAATTTTAATTTTACCCCTGGTTTAACTGCAATTATCATATTTTAATCGTTTTGCCAGTGCTCAACATTGTATTTTACATCAAGCTTATTGAGTGTTCTCATATCTCCCATTCGCGCAAGTATGCAGCAAAGCTTTTGTGCGGCTTGCCTATTCCAGCAACTTGACTTCTATCAATCCCGCCCTGCCGCTATAACTCAATGCACTGCTGTACAACCAATGTTGCGGCTCTTCTACAAAGCCAGCCGCAATAGGATTGTTGTGGATATAAGTCAATGCACGTCTGCCCATATCAATATTTTGCAGTTCAATCGGCTTATTATTCTGCTGCCAAAATTGCCAGCCCGCATTATTACTATTGGCCTTGCCAGCTATTTCCATCATCGGCAACATCCACTTCCGTCTACTTTCCTGTGGGTGATTCATTATCTGTTGGTGCATAACTTCCGAAGTATGCCGCTTCATGTCCCGCACGATATTTTCATGATTGTCGCTGGCTGTTCCGATAATCATGTGCACATGACTTGGCATGATGCACCATCCATAAATTTCAAGAACTTTGTTTTTTTTTGACAATACTTCCAGCTTTCAATCAATGTCTGCTTGTACTCTATTCGTATAAATACATCTATCCAGTTTACAACAGCAAAGCTGATAAAATACAGCGCATCTTTATCACGGAATTTCCATTTTCTGCTCATATATAAATGTAGCAATTCCTTGCCATTACCAAAAATTAAAAAGTCCAAGAACCCAACCGCACATTGGCTATGCTGCATTCTTGAACTAATTTTAATTTTTATTTATAGCATACTTGCGCCAAAGGTGGGGCCATACAATGCACCAGCGCCATGCATAAACCAAGTAATTTTAATTTTTTGATAGTGGTGGGTGAGACACCCACCACGGCGGAGGCACTATTATTCCGCCTTTAGCAACGAAAGTAACTACTCAAAAATTGATTCGTAACGCCAGGCGTATGTTGCGCCCCGGATAGTAGCGTAAAGCCCGCAGCCGCGGTACGTGGCGAGGACCAAAGCTGTTCGGGATGTTAGTGCAGCGCATCCCGAATTACAGATAGATGCGAATTTGTAATTCGCGGTTTGACATAACACTATTGTTGTGCGGCTATGTACCACACGCCCGCATTAGCGTCGGACATAAGCAAAATAACTTTAATTTTTTGATAGTGGTGGGTGTCCCACCCACCACGGCGGAGTAATTAGCTTTTCCAAAGTTTAAAAACTTGGAAAAGCTAATTCTATTAAAGGCCTACACTATGCGAGGCTTGCAGCCTCGCATAGCTATTATTTCGCCTTTGGCGAAGTGGTAATCGTTCAAAAATTGATTCGTAACGACAGGCGTATGTTGCGCCCCGGATAGTAGCGTAAAGCCCGCAGCCGCGGTGCGTGGCGAGGACTTGCAGCGAATAGCCGGCAAAGGCGCCCTAAAGTCATAATTGCTGACAAAATTTTGATATTAGTTTGCTATTTAACAATTTAACCATTTCCTGTCAACAGAATAATTTGTAAATTGTCATTTCTTTTTGACAATTATAAAAATCACGTAAATTATAGCTATGGTATTTGATATAGAAATGATTAAGAAAGTGTATGCAGCCATGCCGGAGCGTGTTTCGATAGCGCGCAAATTGGTAGGCCGTCCGCTCACATTATCTGAGAAAATTTTGTACACCCATCTTGATAAGTCTGCCACGCGCGCCTACGACCGTGGTCGGGACTATGTAGATTTTCGCCCGGATAGAGTGGCCATGCAGGATGCGACTGCGCAAATGGCTTTGTTGCAATTCATGACCTGCGGTCGTGATAAAGTTGCGGTGCCATCTACCGTGCATTGCGACCATTTGATTCAGGCAAAAGTGGAGGCGGATAAAGATTTGCAAGTCGCTATCGACTCCAACAAAGAAGTGTACGATTTCCTTTCATCTGTGTCAGACCGCTATGGTCTTGGTTTTTGGAAAGCTGGTGCAGGTATTATCCATCAGGTGGTTTTAGAAAACTACGCTTTTCCAGGTGGTATGATGATAGGCACCGATTCGCATACGCCCAATGCCGGAGGCCTTGGTATGATTGCCATTGGTGTGGGTGGTGCCGATGCTTGCGATGTAATGGCCGGTTTGCCTTGGGAACTGAAAATGCCTAAATTAATAGGCGTTCATCTAAAAGGAAAATTGAATGGCTGGGCTACGCCAAAAGACATCATTCTTTGGGTGGCTGGTCAGTTGACCGTTAAAGGCGGTACCGGTGCTATAGTTGAGTATTTTGGCGAAGGTGCTTCCAATATTAGTTGTACGGGTAAAGGCACTATTGGCAATATGGGTGCGGAAATAGGTGCTACTACCTCTACATTTGGTTACGACGAATCGATGGAGCGCTATTTGCGCGCGACCAACCGTGCCGAAATAGCCGATGCTGCCAATGAAATCAAAGAACACCTGACGGGAGATCCTGAAGTGTATGCCAACCCAGCAGCCTATTTCGACCAGGTTATTGAATTAGATCTTTCTACCTTGGAGCCTTATATCAACGGGCCTTTCACGCCAGACCTGGCTACGCCAATCTCTAAAATGAAAGCTGCTGCGGCAGCCAATGGTTGGCCTACCAATATTGAAGTGGGATTGATTGGTTCTTGTACCAACTCGTCTTACGAAGATATCAGCCGCGCTGCAAACCTTGCTGAGCAAGCCGTTGCGAAAAATCTGAAAGCACAGGCCAAATATACCATCACTCCCGGCAGTGAACTGGTAAGATTTACCATCGAACGGGATGGCTATATTAATACATTCGAGAAAATAGGCGGAACCGTGTTCGCCAACGCGTGTGGACCTTGTATAGGTATGTGGGCACGCGAAGGTGCGGATAAGAAAGAGAAGAACACTATTATTCACTCTTTCAACAGGAACTTTGCTGCGCGTCAGGATGGCAATCCTAATACTTACGCCTTTGTTGGCTCGCCTGAAGTGGTAACTGCATTGGCTATTGCAGGAGATTTGACATTTAATCCATTGACAGATACCTTGACCAACGAAGCCGGCGAACAAGTAATGCTTGACCCGCCAAGCGGATTTGAACTACCGCCCAATGGTTTTGATGTAGAAGATGCAGGCTTTCAGCAACCGGCCGAAGATGGTAGCGGAGTTGATGTGATTGTATCGCCTGAGTCGCAGCGCCTGCAATTGCTCGAACCATTCCCTGCTTGGGAGGGAACTGATTTAAAAGGCTTGAAATTGTTGATAAAAGCAAAAGGTAAATGTACCACCGACCATATTTCTATGGCGGGACCGTGGTTGAAATTCCGTGGTCACCTCGACAATATATCTAACAATATGTTGATAGGTGCTACTAACTTCTTCAACGAGCAAACCAATAGCGTCAAAAATCAATTGAATGGTACTTATGCGCCGGTGCCGGATGTGCAACGAGACTACAAAGCAAACGGAATCGGCTCGATAGTGGTGGGCGACGAAAACTACGGCGAAGGCTCCAGTCGCGAACACGCTGCCATGGAACCACGTCATTTGGGCGTGCGTGTGGTATTGGTGAAATCTTTTGCCCGTATTCACGAAACCAATTTGAAAAAACAAGGTATGCTGGGCGTAACATTTTCTGATAAAAATGATTACGATAAAATACAGGAGAACGACACGTTTGATGTGTTAGGTTTGACTACTTTTGCGCCAGGCGAACCGCTCACTATTGTGGCGCACCATGAGGACGGTACCAGCGACAACATTGCTGTGAGTCATACTTACAATCAACAGCAAATAGAGTGGTTTAAAGCCGGTAGTTGCCTCAATGTAATTCGCAAGGATTTTGGCGTAGCATAATAGATTTGCTTTGATATGAAATAGACCCCGATTGAAATTTCATTCGGGGTTTGTTCTTAGTTAGCCGTTATAGCATTACTTTTGCTATTGAGAGAATAACAGTAAAAGAAACCAATCAATGAAATTAATTTTTGCTTCACATAATACGAATAAATTAGCTGAAATTCAGCGATTAGTGAGCGATGAAATTGAAATAATTTCGCTGAAAGATGCAGGTATATTTGAAGAATTACCAGAGCCGTTTGACACATTTAGAGAGAACGCACATTCAAAAGCGGACTATATTTTCCAAAAGACAGGATTAGCCTGTTTTGCAGAAGATAGCGGTCTTATTGTACATGTCTTGGACGGCGCACCCGGCGTGTACAGCGCGCGATACTCTGGCGAACAGGCAACCGATGCGAGTAACAACGAGAAATTATTGAAAGAAATGTCGGGCATTGATAAACGCGCTGCCTATTACCAATGTACTATTTGCCTGCTATTACCCAATGAAACACGCTATTTTGAGGGACAATGTCATGGTAAAATAGCCGAAAATAGCTCGGGAAATGGTGGTTTCGGTTACGACCCGCTATTTATTCCTGATGGATATAACGAAACATTTGGCGCATTGCCGCCGGAAACAAAATCAGCAATCAGCCATAGGGCTAAGGCCGTACAACAATTTGTAGCCTATATAAATACCCTGCTGTAGCATCAAAAAATGAAAACAGGTTTCAATAAAATAATAGTTCCAATTGTAGCGGCTCTTTTGGGCACGCTAAGCGCTTGCTCTGCTCCCGAAGAGAAGAAAAAGCCGCAAAAATCTGTATCAGTAAATAAACCGCAAACAGTTGATAGTGAAAAGGTAATTAACAACAAGTTCACGCAAATTGTAAGTAACCTTTGCGGTAATGTAGAGTTTGAAGATCTAAAATATACCAATAAAAATACCGAGATTATTTCGCTGGATATCCGCACCTCTACCGACTGCTTTTTGTTCGCATCTGAAATAAATTGCGGATTTCCGGCGGGTACCTGCGGCGACGATATTCAGGTAATTATGAAAGGGCCGGGCGGCTATCATGCCGTATTTGAGGCATGTGGTTATATCTATAATTCGCTTAGCGAAATCAACTATGGCATTAAGTCGTTTGTATATGGTACCAGCGATGGCTATAAGATAAAAGTAGCCTGGAATGGCAAAAGATTTACCGAACAGACGCTCGCTATCAACAACCTGAATTATAGCAGTATCAAAGAAATTTCTAAGCTGACAAAAATAGTTGAATCAGACTTTACGCCCGAAGACCCGAAAAATGAAGACGGGCTGCACACACGTGTGCGCATAGAGCCGGTAGATATAGGCAGGGAAAAATCGCTGAAGCTCTACACGGTGATGCTGGAGCAAGAGCCCGAATATTTCTTATTTGACAATGAAAATAGTGCCGGTGTGGCGCGGCTGCTGTTGCACACTACTAAGGTATCGGCTATTCAATCACTACCCGACTTTGCTAAAGACTATCCGGATTTGTTGATTACTTCGCCCGATGAAAAAAGCGGCAAACTATCGACACATACCTGGCGCTACGAGCGGCATCAGAAGATTTACAAGCCTATTAAAAAGCCAAAATAATATTTGCCTATATAATTTAGTATAAGTAATTTTGCACATCTTAAAAACAGCATGATTAGAACCATGCACAAAAAGCATTAAAATGAGAAAAGGCATCCATCCTGAAAATTATCGTTTTGTAGTGTTCAAAGACATGTCAAACGATACTACATTCCTTACTAAATCTACAGCCCCAACTAAAGAAACAATCGTTTGGGAAGATGGTAAAGAATACCCTTTGTTGAAAGTTGAGATTTCTAACACTTCGCACCCATTCTACACAGGTAAATCTGTATTTGTGGATACTGCAGGTCGTATCGAAAAATTCAAAAAGCGTTACGCGAAAAAATAATTCAGAATTTATTTCTGAAGCAAAGGCCGGTCAATGACCGGCTTTTTTATTTACAGCATTTCAAAACCAAGACATTCAAAAAAATAATCAATAAATTTACCAAACCAATCCGCGCGATAGATGTATTATTTACTGTAAAACAGGTAAGATATGTATCGTTTCAAATTGATTTGCTTACTGGCGGCTATTGGCTCGCTAACATCCTGCGAACCCGCATCCACACCTACCCCATCCAATCCTGTGTCCAAGCGCGATACAGTTATGAAAGATGTTGCCTACGGTAGTTCTTCAAAACAAAATATGGACATCTACCTGCCGGAAGACAGAAATAATAGCACAAAAATTATCATTCTGGTACACGGTGGCGCCTGGTCGGCTGGCGACAAAAACGAGATGAATATCCTCATCCCTAAAATTCAAAAAGATTGGCCGGAGGCAGCAATTGTCAACATGAATTATAGGCTTGCCAACGGTGCAGATGTAGTGCATACGCAAATTAGCGAGGATATGGATGCCGCTGTTGATTTTATAGCTGCACAAAAATCAGCCTATCAGATTTCAGATACGATGTTTATGCTGGGAGCCAGTGCGGGCGCGCATCTTAGCCTATTGTATGCTTACCGCGATAATGACGAAAAGCATGTAAAAGCCGTGAGTAATCTATTTGGCCCCAGTATATTCGCCGACTGGGAGATGTACAATTCTTTCAACCCTTTGCTGGGCGGGCCGGTTAAAAATGTATGGATAAATTACACCGGAACCAGTTGGGATAGCACGCTGTATAAAAGTTTAAGTCCTTACCATATCGCAAGCGCAACAACTTCTGTACCCACTATTTCGTTCCATGGCGGTCTGGACCCAATTGTGCCCGTTTATCAAAATAGATGGTTTCATGCACATTTAATCAGCCTTGGCATTTCATCGGCTTATCACGAGTATCCGGCCGATTTTCATGGCTTTAGCGATGGCAATTACAACGATTGCATCCGCAAGTCTGTGGCTTTTTTCAAGGAAAGCCTTTAGCGAAATAGTGTTATTTACACGGTTACTTCAATCATGCGATTGATGAGCAGCATGTAATTCATGCGCCCTTGTTTGCTTAGAGATGAAACAGCTTTAGCAGGCTCGACAACAGGAAAATCAAGGGTTACATCCCAATCAATAGTAACCTTGATATTTTCTTTTTCAAATAGGTCGGCTATTCGCTTTACCATCGCCAACCTTTGTTCGAGTGTAAGTGTAATTTTATTGCCCAGCTTGGTTTGCATATACAAAGTAACAAATCTTAGCGCGAAAAAGCGATTCTACCAGATTTAAATCGATACTATATATGTTTTTGCAGCTATTTACTTGTTGTTTTCATAACTTTATAAATTCCCGCAAAAACCGCCTATCTTAATTATTATTCCTTTGGTAACATGAAGCAGTCAGCATTAAAGTCATTCAAGTCAAACATTTCCGAAAAGCTTAAAAAATGTTCGATACAACCCTCTCCAAACAGGAATAAATTGGAATTTAAAATTAAGGCTGCGCAGGAATTCTATAAAGAATATCAGGACGAGCTATGTGTTCTCATTGAAGATACCCAAACTACCTATCCCGTCACGAATACTATTTTCTTGTTACACCTTATAGAGAAGGAGGTAAATACTTATTACGGCATTATGCGCGAGTATCCGGGAGAAGAATATGCAGAAATGTCGTATAGGAAAAACTAAAATAGAACAAGCCGCAGCTAGATATTAGTTACGGCTTGTTCTCAGGGTATTTTTCGGTTAATGAGCAGGCTATTCCATTTCAAATTTATAGCCCACACCTTTTACGGTAGTTATCAGGTCGATGCCTACTTTTTGGCGTATTTTACGAATGTGCACATCGATGGTACGGTCGCCTACGATTACCTCGGTGCCCCATACTTTGTGCAGAATTTCATTTCTTAAAAATACACGGCCTGGTTTAGAAGCCAGTAAATTCAATAGTTCAAATTCCTTTTTAGCGAGGATAATTTCTTCGCCTTTGTAGCTAACGGTAAATTTGTAGCGGTTGATTTCAAGGTCGCCAAATACAAGTTTGTTGTCGTTCTCTTCGTCCTTTTTTACACGACGCAATGCCGTGCGTAGTCTTGTTAATAATAGTTCGGGTTTGATAGGTTTGGTAATGTAATCGTCCGCACCCAGTTTCAATCCCTCAATTTCCGATTTTTCATCACTCAGCGCAGTCAAAAAGATGATGATGGTGTTATCCAGATCTTTGTTGCGCCTAAGTTCCTGAATTGTCTGATGGCCATCTTTTTCAGGCATCATCACATCCAAAAGGATAAGGTCGGGGCTAAAAACACTTGCTTTTCTAATTGCTTCAGCACCATTGTTGGCGGTGGCTATGTCGTAACCGGCCTGTTTCAGGTTGTACGAGATAAACTCGATTATATCCTGTTCGTCATCGACCACTAAAATTTTTCCAGAGTTGGATTCCATAATTCGATTTGTAAATTATGCTGCAATATTACCGCAGTTAAAGCAAATATAACATTATGAAATTGTTACTCGAAATTGGTGTGTAGCAGTATGTATTTGTCACTCAGTTGCCAACTTTGTTTGTAGTCGCTAAAAACGACAATGTAATGGTTCGAGGCTGTAAGCCTCGAACAGCGCACGTGATAATTCCTAAAATCAATTTGCAAACTTTCTGTCCGACGTGTATATTTGATAGTAAAAATCTAAAGCCCAATGGAAAATCTTAGCCTAAATAGCTTTCTTGGAATTGATTTCGGCTCGACGCAAGAAGTTGCAAAGAATAAAATGCTTTCAAGAGCGAGTTGTACTCTTGATGAGAAAAACAGTACTGATACTGTAATGTACTTTTATGGAGTGACGTTTGCTGGTCGAGATACTTCATTTGTTATGCTCCTATTTGTAAATGGTAAATTTAGCAAAGCTGCGGTATACATAAAACCAAAGTTAGATGCATTCACTATTAGAACTTATCAAGAAATTAAAGAGGAACTAAATGCTAAGTATTTTAAAACCATTGATGATTTTGAGCTCTATGACGAACCTTATCAAGAAAACGACGGGTACACAGAAACCGGAATTTCAGTAGGTAAAGTAAAATTTTCAAGTTTTTGGAGTTTCAAAGATTCGAAAGATGGAGAAGAAGATTTTATCTCTCTAAGAATTTCGGAGGAGTTAGATATTATAATCAATTATGAGGACGGCGATTTGACTAAGGAATTAGTGAACAAAATTAAAGATCAGGATAGCGAAGATTATTAGACCTTTTCCTGAGTTCAAGCATAATCTAAACACCTCATTTTTGATTAAATTAGATTATACATACTTAGACATCCAACCAAGACCTATAAGTTTCAAAAAACTTATAGGCCTTTTATTATTATCTCTTCGCAAACTCCTTTCCCTTTATTTATTGCTAATTTTACGGCATGATGCATCCCCTTAAAACAATAATAGCCATCTTGCTTTGCATAGGTTGGATTATGGTGATGAACACGCCTATCGGCGGCAATCCGGCTATGGGCAAGTTGCTCGATCCTGTCAAAGGTTTTTGGGCAAATGCCGTCAATGAAAAAGACCAACAGCGACTATTTATTATCCCGCAGCAAAAACAAATCAAAATCTTACTGGACGAGCGTTTGGTGCCGCATATACAAGCGGCAGATGACAGCGAACTATACTACGCCCAAGGCTATTTACATGCCTGGTATCGCCTTTGGCAGATGGATATGCAAACGCGCGCTGCCGCAGGCAGACTGAGCGAAGTAGCAGGCGAAAAGGCTTTGGACTATGATATAAACCAACGTAGAAAAGGCATGATATGGGCAGCCGAAAATTCGCTAAAAGCAATGGAGGCTGTACCCGAAACTAAAACCATGCTTGATGCTTACACGCGTGGTGTCAACGATTTTATAGGCGCACTTGACTATAAAGATTTACCATTGGAGTACAAGTTGATGGGCTTTAAGCCGGAAAGATGGACCAACTTGAAATGTGCGCTATTATTGAAATACATGGCAGATGACCTGACTGGTGCTTCCGACGATATAGCCATGAGCTATTTGCGCACACTATTCAGTCAGGACGAAATAGACTATTTATTTCCCGATAAAATAGAAGGTGGTATACCTGTAATACCTTCCGGTACTGCGTTTCAGCCGGCAAGCCAACGCGTACCCGCTGTGCCGTCGGGAAAAATATTTGCTGATTTTGATTCCGTTGCACCTGCAAAAGCAATAGCTGCCTACACAGAAAGCCGCGAGCAACAACGCGGAAAGGGCTCTAACAATTGGGTGCTTAACGGCAGCCGAACCAATGATGGCGCGGCTATATTGTGCAACGACCCACACTTAGGACTTAACCTGCCATCCATCTGGTATGAGGTGCAGCTGTCATCAAAGGAGATAAATTGTTATGGTGTATCTATTCCCGGTGCACCGGGCGTTGTAATAGGCTTCAACGATAGTATTAGCTGGGGTTTCACCAATAATTACAGAGATGTAAAAGACTATTACGAAATCTACAGCGAAGATGAAAGGCTATATACATTCGACGGCAAGCAGGTACCATTCAACCAGCGGATTGAAAAGATATATATCAAAGACCAGAAAGAGCCTCTTTATGACACAGTGAGATTCACGATTCATGGTCCGGTAGTGTATGACGAAAACCATCCTGACCCTTTGCGCAGCGGAAAAAAATTAGCGATGACCTGGATGGCACATCGCCCTACCAACGAATTGCTGTCGCTCTACAAATTAAATCGTGCGGGCAACTATCAGTCATTTGTCGACGCGATACAATACTTCGAATGTCCGGCGCAGAACTTTATTTATGCCGACAGACAAAACAACATTGCTATTTGGGGTCAAGGGCGGTTTATCAATAAATGGAAAGATCAGGGCAAGTATGTAATGCGCGGCGATATATCGGCAACTCTTTGGGGCAATGCCATTCCTATGAACGAAAACCCACATGCCCTTAATCCTACGCAAAATTATCTGGCAAGTGCCAATCAGCATATAACAGATAATACCTACCCATATTGGTACAATGGCGATTTCTCGGAGTTCAGAAGCCGCGATATCCATCATTTCCTGAGCGATAGCAACCTCGTAACAATGGAATCCATGCAGGCCTTACAAAACAATAATTTCACGGTTGTTGGTCAGGATTTAAATGCGCTATTTAGCAATTATACTTTAGCCATAACGCCCGAAAAAAATAAGCAGATTATCGCCAACTGGAATAATAACCTCGATGCTCAAAGTAAAGCTGCTACTATGTTTCAGCTATTTACTCACTTTGTTTATAAGGATATCTGGTTTGATGAATTTGGCGACAGCGCACTAATTTATCCCTCGCCCGAAATAACGGTGCAGTTACTCACAAGAGATACCAACTCGCGTTTCTTTGACAATATAAAGACGCCGCAGCGCGAGACGCTAACCGACATTGTAAAATCGAGTGTGCAACAAACGCTGGATAGCTTTGATGTACTGGAAGCCTCGGGTAAAAGTGGATGGTATAAAGTGAAAAATACATCGGTCAACCATCTGGCAAAAATAAAAGCATTTAGCTTTGGCGAACTACCAACTGGCGGCTGGGGCACGGCTATCAATGCCATGAAAGGCAACCATGGCCCGAGCTGGCGCATGGTGGTAAAAATGGGTAAGGATAACATCACTGCAAGTGTTGTCTATCCCGGCGGACAATCTGGCAACCCGGCCAGCAAGTATTATAGCAACTTTATTGATAATTGGGTAAGTGGCAAATATTATACTGCGCAATTTATTTCGCGCGCCGGTATGAAATCTAACAATCCTGCAAAGTAATATCCAATGCCTAAAAGAATTTTAATAGTAGCAATAATCATCGCAATAGTTTGTTATCCATCGCTATTTTTCTTGCCGTGGTGGGTGAATCTTATCATCGCATTTGCCATTGCTTATCCCGCAAAACTCAAGCCCATACAGGGTTTCGTAGCTGGTGGCATAGGCGTTTCTATTTGCTGGGCTGCCATTGCGATATGGGCAGATATAGGCAATGCGCACGTTTTAAGCACCAGGATGGCAGGCCTTTTTCATCTGCCTAAATACTGGATGATAATAGCCATCACTATTTTAGCCGGCTTTATTACCGGCGCTTTAGGAGGCCTCACTGCATCCCTGCTACGCACCAAACCGAAGACAACCGAACCTATAAAATAGCACACTTTGATTTCAACTGTACGCATACAACGCAATATAGCACTGCTGGCATTTTTACTATTTGCCATCAAGATGGTTGCGTGGTGGTGGACCAAGTCGGTGTCTATTTTTACCGATGCGCTGGAGAGTACAGTCAACGTTGCTACCGGCATTATAGGCTGGTACAGCCTTTGGTTGGCAGCAAAACCCCGTGACCGCAACCATCCCTACGGTCATGGTAAAGCAGAATTTATCAGCTCGGCCATTGAGGGAACATTAATAGCAATAGCTGGCATCATCATCATCTACGAGGCTATTCGCCATTTGAACAGTCCGCAGCAAATACAAAAGTTGGATGGCGGTATTTTGCTGATTGCAGTCACTGCTATTATTAATTACATCGCCGGAAGCTATGCTATTAAGAAAGGTAAAGCGCAACGCTCCATCGCGCTCGAAGCGAGCGGCAGCCATTTGCGCAGCGATACCTACAGTACAATAGGTATAATCGCTGGTCTGATTATTATTAAACTGACAGGATGGCTTTGGCTGGATGCCGCTATAGCCATGGCTTTCGCTGTAATTATTCTTATAACAGGCTACAAAGTTTTACGCAAATCACTGGCAGGCATTATGGACGAAGCCGACTTGGTTTTGATGGAAAAGCTGGTGCAATACATCGACAAAAACCGGAAGCCAGAATGGATAGACCTGCACAACCTGCGCATGATACAATATGGCAATGTACTGCACCTCGACGGGCACCTTACATTGCCTTGGTATTTTAATGTAAACGAAGCCCACAGCGAGATTGAGGCCTTGGACGAACTAATACGCAATCAATTTGGCAATGCGGTTGAGCTATTTGTACATGTGGATGGCTGCCTTGATTTTTCCTGCCGCATTTGCGCGCTTGCTTCTTGCCCGGTGCGCCAACATCCGCACACCAACACCCTTACATGGACGGTCGACAATGTGCTGAACAACGAAAAACATGGCAGCCCTGCAAAACCAATCTAAGGCTTCAAGCCCGGATATTCCATCTTCAATTTCTTC
>PJTT01000604.1_pt1 | contig 19899 bp, 23 predicted proteins | sample 1512261 | NCBI WGS metagenome assembly PJTT01 (sample SAMN08177685, study PRJNA422409) | Soil metagenome, whole genome shotgun sequencing project. | isolation source: Soil (2) enriched on wood chips | place: USA: Madison | collected 2015-01-15
CCCTAAATAATTCGAGTTGCAGGAAGGCGGCAAGGGAGTGAATCCCCAGGAGCTTACATAAGTAAGTGACTGGGGTGAACGAGTGCAGCCAACGCACATGCAACTTGAAGTATGACGGGTATAAAGACTAATCGTGTTGACCAAAGCGATAGGTCAACCCCGCCGTAACGGAGCTAATATCGCTGCTAACGCCAATCTGGTTGGCATTACCCACGTTGCTGACCCACTGGTACTCCATGCGGCCAGCCCAGTTTTTATTGAATGCGTATTCCGTACCGACTGCCGCAAGCGGGCGAACACCGGTCTCAAAACGATTGTGACCACTTACATCAGATTCAGCACGGTAACCCATCGCACCCGCACGGCCATAGATATCCCAGTTGTTCGTCAGGGCATAGCTGGCTTTTAAAGACATCTGCAGGCCCTGGGCTTTCATTTGTCCACCCGCACTATGCTGGCCTTTTATCTGCATATTACCCAGATAATCATAACCGCCTTCAACCGCAAGCCATGGCGTAATTTGGTAACCCGTATAGATACCGCCGCCGACATTATCGTGGTCGATATCAAAATGGTTAGAGCTGTTATTACTCTCGAGTGCTTTAGAGCCTGTATTGGTGTCAAAATAATGTGACCAGCCAAATTTCGCCCCACTATACCAGGTGCCTGCATCTGCGGCGGCAAAAGCGGTCGTGGCGGTACATGCATTTACCAGAATTAAAGCTACCAATGTCTTTTTCATACGTATCCTGTTTGCTTCGTCAAAATTCATTTCGGTGAGCAAACAATAAACAAAAACGAGAATGTCGTTAATTCGTTTTTAGTTTAATTTTAAACTTACATTAAAATGACTCAGGTAAATTTCTGATTTCAAGGAGATACCCACCTCTTTTGAACGAGATATATTGACCTTGCTTAAGGGCCGATAATACGTTGAGAATACTGCTGCGCGACAACAGCGTGCGGTCCTGGATATATTCAAGGATCGTCGTACGCATTCGTGCTTCCTCAGGTAATAAGATCATCTCCTGAAGATGGTTGCGAATAACGGAATAAGTCCGTTGCTGCAGGACCTGGGCATCCCGATAAATTAAATAGGCTGTATGATAGGAGAGAAGTGCGGCCACCTCTTCCCATACCCCCTGCTCGCGGAACAGTTCCGCCGCACGTTCGGCATCCACCCGTAAAAGCGTCGACTCGGTTTCCACTCGCAGAATATGCCCCTGCGTCGGCTGGATCATTTCTGCAATACCGAAGAGATGGGGTTCGTAAACCGTGACCAGCAGCAGGCCGTCGGACGCGCGCAGCAGGGACAATCCGCCCTCTAAAAAGAGATACATTTGCTGCCGACCTTTATGTTTCCACGTCACGCGCTTGCGCGGCACAACTTTCATTTTCTCCGCTATCGGCTCAAGGATCGCGGTCAGTCGTTCAATCGATTGTTCAGGACGAACAGGCGGTAAAATATGCATGGCACAACCTTATTACATCGGGTAACTGCCAGTATAGACCCTATAATTTAAGCAGTTACCAAATTAAAACTGATAGCTATAGTTTACGCTGGCAAACCAAAGATGGGGGTTATCATAGCTTCCCGCAAAGACAGCGGGTGATTTCACATGCGATGACTGCATGTGAAGATACTCGACGGCAACACCAATATTGCTGGCTGGCGTGATCTGATACTGCGCGCCTGTACCGAACCGCCATTCGTCGCCGGTCGGTAAGGTTATCGCCACATCACTCTGGCTCTGGTACGGCGAGCTATCAAAGGAGACACCGGCATTCAACCGCCACTGTTCTGTTGGGCGGTACTGCACGCCGAGCGCACCATGCCAGGTATCTTTCATGCGGCTGACGTTGTTAAGCGTCTGCCCGCTCACCGTGATTTGCGGCGCGCCGAACTGGCTCCAGTCCTGCCAGCCGAGATCGCCCATCACCGACCATTGCTGGTTAACATCATGCACAACGCTGAGCATAATTTGCTGCGGCGCACTCACCTGTGCCGTCACCGGGATCTCGTATGCGCCACTCGCTAAGCGTGCTTTGCCGTCAATACTATAGTGATAGTCCGTCCTGCTGTTCCATGTGATACCGGCTCGCGTCTGTTCGGTCAGTTGCATCAACAGCCCCAGCCGATAGCTCATCGCCCAGTCATGGTCATGCTGCTGGCGGTCGTCGTCATTCACATTGCGGGTCAATGAAAAATAACCGTAGTTAACGTTGGCGGAAGCCCCGATTGAGAGGCGATCGTTAAGTGTGTACGCCACGGACGGACTGAACGTCATGGCTACCATGGTGCTCTTTTTGATCAGCCGGTCGCCCGCCCAGTTACCGTAATCGATCCCCAGGCCATAATTGCCGTAAAGCCCAATACCGGCATAGAGACCGTCTGTCATTTTCTGGCTATAAAAGGCGCTGGCATTGGGAACGGTTTTCATCACATCGCCGGGGCTTCTCTGCGCATCGTTATTCAGCTGGTAGTCGATGGAGCCGTCCATCACCTGTAGCCCACCGCTGATCATACGATCGGGTAATCGCGTCATGCCTGCCGGGTTGGTCATTATTGTGGAGGCATCCTGCGCGCGGGCTGCCTGCCCTGCGCCAGCAAGTGCGGTATCTTCGGTGCCTGCTTCATAAAAATAGAGGGCACTGGCGTGAGCGCAGGATGTTGCCAATAAGCCCGTGCACAGAAGGAGTCGTGTTTTCATCTGTCAGCCTGGTGAATAACGAATTTGCCGACAGGTATATCAACAGAAACAACAAGGGTAAAAAGAAAGGGTGTTTAATTTTAAATATTCCCGCACGCCTGTAGCAGAAAGTGAGCATGTGAATTTGGATGCCATGTCCGCAATTCGCGTTTTTTTCTACCCACCTTACCCACGCGCGCACGGCAATGAATGTATATCCAATGTTAAAGATATTAATATTAAGCACTAAATTATTTAACAGCATGTTCAATTATCCCTCCATCACACGCGTAAATTCCGTCAAATGACGATTTTGACGATAATTTTAAATAGCCATTCCTCTCTCCCTGCCACTGCGCCAACACAACCAGGAAGCATATAAATCTATACACAAACTTAAATCTGGATATTTAAGTTTAAAAAATTCATTTAAACGATATTTACGTTTACCAAAACAACCAGCGATGGTCTTATATTCCAACCAAAGGCAAGGGGTGCGGTACGTTGTTCTGCAACACATCGCTCAACCGCCTGGGAGACAAAAATGATGATGAAAACGGGAAATAAAAGCATGTTCAATAAAACAGTTATCGCAGTCGCTATGATGTTTTCGGGCGCGGCAATGGCAGCGGAAAGCACCGGCGTTGCGGGTGGCACAATCACCTTCAATGGTTCTGTATCCGATACAACCTGTGACGTGACCACCAACAATGGTTCCGATTTTACGGTGAACCTGGCGCCTATATCACTGACGGATATGGGTACCACTACTGGCGTTGTCAGTGCCAACAATAAAGACTTCACCATGAGTCTGAAAAATTGCACTGCCGCCGACACCGCAACCAAAACGCTGAAAATCACCTTCTCAAGCAGCAACCTGTCTGATGACGGTAAATACCTGAAGAACTACAGCGAAAGCGGCGCTGAAGGGGTCGGTATTACCCTGACCAAGGATGGCACCACCGCCGTTCCGTTCGACACCGCGTTCAACACCGGTCTGACTTCTGATGATGTTTCCGGTACCGACGGCGTTACGCTGACCATGTACGCGAATTACTACAACTTCGGCGGTTCTGCCGTGACGACCGGTAAAGTCGTTACCGACGCAACTTACTCCTTTAGCTACGATTAATAGCCCAACCGGGGAGCAATCCCCGGTTTTTAATGACCATGAAAAAACATATTTTCTTTCTCTTCGTTGCGTTCGCTTCACACGTGGCTCAGGCCAGCGTGGTAATTAACCAGACGCGCGTGATTTATTCCAGCGAAGCAAAATTCGTTACCGTGCAATTAGTGAATGAGAGCGATAAAACTCACCTGGTACAGTCCTGGCTTGATCAAGGTGATGCTTCAGCCGCCCCGGAAAAGATTAAAGTTCCCTTTTCCGTCATGCCGCCGGTTGTCAAAATGGATGGCCACAGTGGTCAAACGCTGAAAATCGCCGCGACCAATACTTCCTCTCTGCCCTCAGACAGAGAAAGCGTATTTTGGTTAAACGTGCTGGATGTTCCGCCAACGCCGGAAGGCAGCAACGATAATTATCTCCAGGTGGCGATCCGCAATCGCATTAAGCTGTTTTATCGCCCCGCCTCGTTGCAGGAACTGGACAGTAAAATTGTCGAAAAGGTCGCTATTTCCACCTCAGGAAGTCAAACCTGTCTCAAAAACAGTTCCCCTTACTATTTAACCATTCCACAGGTTGTGACCTGGCAGGGCGGAAAATTGAAGCAGAATCGAGACGATAATTTACTGAGCGATACCGCTTTTATTCCGCCTTACGGTTGCGCGCTGGTTTCCAACAAAATCCAGGCCGGTTCTCAGTATCGTATTACATGGCTTGATGATTACGGCGCCAAAAGATTCAGCACCCTTCACTGATTATTTTTATGGCTATGCCTGGTTCAATTCTGATGAAGAACAGATCCCTGTTTCGTAAAAGCCTGTTGGTTCACTCCGTCAGCCTCGCCTTATGTTCCTTTGGGGCGAGCGGTGAGACATTTAATAGCAGCCTGCTGGTCGGGAATTCAGCCGATATGGACTGGAGCAATTCAAAACTGGTCATGACACCGGGCGCGTACGATCTCGACGTATATGTGAATAACGCCTGGCGCGGGAAATTCGACATGACGATTGCCAATGACGGTAAAGGGACGGTGCTTGTTCCGAAAGATGATGTGCCACTATTGGGTATTCGCGATCTCGACGATCTCGTCGCGAATAAATCAGACGGGCAAATCGACATCAGTACCCTGCTACACGGCGGAAAAAGCACGCTGGCACCAGGAGAATTGCGTCTGGATTTAGAAGTACCCCAGGCCTTTGTGGTGACCGAAAAACAGAACTGGGTGGCCCCACAAAAATGGGACCAGGGGATTAATGGGGTATTTACCAATTACAACCTCAACTATTACAACTTTTATGGCCTGCGTGAAGGGTATACCAACAGCGATAATATCTATTTATCGCTAAACAGCGGTTTGAATATGTCTGGCTGGCATCTCCTCGATAACTCGACGTGGATGCGCTACAGCAATATGGGTAAAGGGTATTGGATTAACACCACACGCTATCTTGAAAAACCGATTGTCGGTATTGAGGCATTAATGCGCGTGGGGCGTACCTACACAACGTCCGATTATTTTGACACGATTCGTTTTCGCGGCCTGACGCTGAATAAAAGCCGTCAAATGCTGCCGGACAGCGAACGCGTGTATATGCCGGTCATCAGCGGAATTGCCACCAGTTCAGCCGTGGTCAGCGTTTACCAAGATGGACACATTATCCATCAGATTACTGTCCCCGCCGGGCCCTTTGCGATCCGCGATTTAATGCCCACCGGCTCGCGTGGGGATCTCTCTGTTGAGGTAAAGAACAGCGGCGGAACGATAGAGCGCTTTGCGGTTCCCTTTTCGTCTATCCCGGACATGCTGCGTCCCGGCACCAGCGACTACCAGTTTAACGTCGGTGAGGTGGACATGCGCGGCATCAATCACCATAGCCAGTTTGCGCAGTTCAGCTACTCTCGCGGAATGAATAACTATGTAACCGCCACCGCCGGGAGTATCTGGAGCGCGGACTATTTCTCCTTTCTGCTCGGCGGTGCTCTTTCTGTTCCCTATGCGGGATCGCTATCAGCGTCGCTTGAACAAGCGCAGTATCGCTTGCCGGGCGATAATCGACGCCGGGGAGAAAAATACGCGCTCTCATGGAGTAAATCCTTCCCGACGCAAACTAACCTGACGCTGGCGTCGTATTACTATCGCACGCAGGATTACGCATCGTTTAACGATTATGTGTTGGCGAAGTCCAATATTCAGGATTATGGCGGCACCGGCACGTCAACCATTAACAGCAAGCAGGCGTTTAGCGCCAACCTCAACCAGCCGCTGGGCGATGGGTTTGGTCGACTTTCCCTGACGGCGTACTGGCGCGATTACTGGCGCGGCCAAAAGACCAGCCGCCAGTATAATCTGACCTGGAGCAACGCGTATAACAGCGTGAATTATGCGGTATCACTGCGCCGCTCTGAAGTCACTCAGTCGTACTACAACTATGAAACAGATTACGAAGGTGATGTTGTTACGTCGCTGCGCACCCGTGGGAAGACGGAAAATAATCTTTATTTCTCCGTCAATGTTCCGATGTCACTCTTCGGCAGTCCGGGAAGCGTTGCTTCGCATGCGACGGTTCAGCAGGGGAAATACGCTTCATCAGATATAAGCATGAGCGGCAGCGCCCAGGATGTCGATTACAGCCTTATGCTGGCGCATGACAGTGAGGGTAATTCCCGCTCCGCCGATCTCTATACCAACTGGAAAAACAGCGTCACCAGCCTGAACAGCGGGCTGACGCTTTCGCGCGAGTATCGTCAGGCCAGCCTCGGCGCAAGCGGCAATATTCTCGCATGGCGTGGCGGGGTCATTACCTCACCAAACAATGGCCGAAACTTTGTCATTCTTGAGGCCCCTGGCGTCGAAAACGCCGTGGTCAATGGGGATACCTCTACGCGCACGAATCGCAACGGTATTGCCCTTATCGCCAGCGCAACGCCTTACCGGCTGAATAACTTCCATCTGGAACAGGATGGTTCAAAAAGCAGCGACGTCGATTTACAGGGGAATTTACTTAATATTGCCCCTTACGAAGGCAGCATAACGTATCTGAAGTACAAGACCGATACGCGCAAGGTTTATACCTTCGACGTGCTGGACAGCGAGGGCAATCAACTCCCCTTCGGCGCATTGGTTTCAGATAGCCATCATCAGGAACTGGGTTACGTCGCCCAGGGGAGCCAAATCTTTGTAAAGTCTGACGCACAGCCAGAGGCAATTCGCATTAATACCAGTAAAGGCAAAATCAAAAAATCCTGTGTTATTACGCAGCCGACAGAGCATGCCGTCAATATCTGCCGGTAACCGACCACGAGTATGAAATCGATCATGAGCAAATCTTTATTTTTCATCTTTGCCGTATTCAGCCTAATAACGCTCCCTGGCTTTTCAGCCCAGGCGGAACCACAGGCCCGAGGCGTGACGGGGGATACCTGCCGTAATAGCGGTATTATATTTAAAAGCGTGGCGGAAGCGGATAAATCGCTTAATTTATCGTCTGCATTTATCACCTCGACGGTGGTTGAAAAGACATATACCACCAGCTGGTCGGGGAGTATGACCTGTACCTATGGCAACGTGGGTATTGGGGGAGTATTTCAGGATCACCTCTACTATTTCACTGGGTTTAATAACAACCCGGTGTATTTGAATTTTAACAGTGCTGATGGTGAAAACAGTTACTGGATTAAAGTGACCTCTGAAATAACCGGCAGCAGTAAAGTCACGGTGAGCGGTATCGTGGGGATACACTCGCTCTCCTACCAGACGCAATATACCTTGCGAGCAGAGTTACTTTCCTCGGCGCCTGTTGGGGTGTCGACCTATACCAAAACCACCACCAGCGGTGCGCTGAGCGTCATTCCTGCCGTGATGAGTGGTACCGGCTCGGGATCCGACTCGCCCCTGCTCTCCTCTAAAACGTATGCGACCAGGGCATGGAATAACATGATGTCAGATACCGCGCGCAAAAGCTGGGATACCGATTATTTCCTCGCGTACGAGAAAATGACCATTCAATTCGAGCCGAAAGAAACCACCTGCAATATGACGCGTGACATGACGGTAAAACTTCCGCCTGCGCCGCTGAAAGAACTTAAAACGTACGGCAGAACCAATGGGGCGGATTTCACCATTCCCATCAAATGCGGAAACCTTGCCGGCGTAAAAACATCTACGCGGAATATTAAGGCCTGGCTTTCCAGCAATGATGTGATCGCTACGGACGGCAGTTCGCAAACGATGGTCAATGATGAAACAACCGCGGGCGGGGTCGGTATTGCTATTCGTAGTCGATCTTTTATGGGGGATTTCGAAGAGGTCAAACTCTCCAGCAGCACAAGCATGGGAAATGCCACTCAGATCCTTGATATTGTTAAGGACGATGACATTCAGGATACGCAATACATTCTTCTGCATGCTTACTACAGAGTGTATGACGCCTCGGCCTTATCGACCGGCACGGTGGTCGCGACCGCACAAATCATGTTCGGCTATGACTAATTCTCTCACGTAAACAATGACTTTCTTTTTTAAGACCTCTGCCAATTAAACGCCATGAAAATATCTGTTCAAACCGTGCTTAACTTATTACATAACATTATTCATCCGGTCTCTGCCGATCTGGTTAATCATTTACAACGCACGGCCATCATCACCTGGTATTTAAGCCAGCGCATTGGGCTGGATAAAACCGGGATCGGCAACGCTTTTCTGGCTGGCATGCTGCACGACATTGGTACGCTGAGTAAAGACCGCGAACACCTTTCTCCCGGCAGCGAGGGGTTTCTTGATGGGCATGAACAACTGGCGGGCTCAATGACGGCGGGGATCCGTTTCCTGCAACCCGTCACGCCGATCCTTGAAAACCATCATACCGCATGGTCTTCCTCCGGCTCGGACGATCTTCCTGTGGTACATCATTTGGTTAATATGGCGGATACCTTTGAGCTCTATTTACGCGGGATTGACGGGGATTTTATTACCCAACGCGAAAGGGTCATTTCGGATTTCTTTGCCCAACCCATTCAGTGGCCCGCCCCTCTGGAGCAGGCGCTGCGCGAATCTGCCCGTCAGGATGGCTTTTGGTTTCGCCTCGGCAATCCTTCGCTCCCTCAGGTCCTCAATGCCATAAGCCCGTTACACGACCACATGCTCGACCATCATGATTTTCTCGAGGTGTGTCAGCTCATCTCAAAAATCGTCGATAAGTACAGCAGCTTTACGCGCACCCACAGTGCCAGCGTAGCGCATGTTGCGGCCCGCCTGGCTGAACTCTACGGTTATGATGTCGATATGCAAGAAAAGATCTGTATTGCAGGCTATCTGCATGATATCGGCAAGCTTTTTACGCCGCTCCATATCCTGGAAAAGCATGGCAAGCTCGAATCCTTTGAATACGCCACGATGAAGCAGCACAGCTACAAAACGCTGGTGATGCTGCATCCTATCTCTGAACTGGGGGATATTATCCGTTGGGCCGCCAACCATCACGAGCGGCTGGACGGCAGTGGATATCCGTTCAGGTTAGGCGCCGCCTCACTTGATATTCCGTCTCGCATCCTTGCGGTGGCGGATGTGTTTACTGCCATGACGGAAAACCGTCCCTACAGACAAGGGATGGAGAGCGCTAAGGCTATGGCTATACTCCACGAAGAAGCAAGAAATTACAGACTGGACAGGGACATCGTAACATTGCTGGACCATAATATTGGCAGTGTAAAAGCGCTTGTCGCGATGTGTTAACGTCCAAAGAACAGCTAATGAAATATTTGATTGCCAGCAAAGTTATTTACGATACAGAGAGCGGGGAATTCACTCTTCCCGGGGCAGAACGCCTTGAGGCTCAAAAACTGACGAATACGGCCAACCGTATTCTGTCGCTGCTTATTGCTTCCCCGGGCACAGTGCTTGAGCGTCAATATCTGCTGGAACACGTTTGGGAATCCGCCGGGCATACCGGGTCTAGCTCTTCGCTCAACCAATATATTAGTATTTTACGCAAGACGTTAACCTCACTGACCGATATTGAAGAGTCGATCATCGTTGTCCCAAAAGTAGGGTTTTACTTTTCCGCCGATATAGACGTACAGCTTCTGGATGAGCCCTGTGCGCCAGCGCCCGGGAATGATAACGTTGCGGCAAAGAAGAAAATACCGTCGTTGCCGCTTAAATACAGCATCCCGGCGCTTCTTATTTTGGCATTGATTGCGGCCAATTTATGTGTCTGGAGTCAGCCAAAAGCCAATGAACGCTATTCCAGAGTCAATGAGATAGGCAAGCTCGAAAAATGTACCCTCACCACCTATGAACATCTTTCTGCCGATGAACGGCAGCGGTTACATGAGGTATTGCTGTCGGCACAGCCGCAGCTTGCAGAAAAATGTGCAAACCATTTAGCACTGTTAACGGTAAACGTTCAGCCCAGCGTGTTTTATGGCAGCAGCGGACGCATTTTTTACTCTTTTTGTCCTTTAGATTCTGAAAACGAAACGCTAGCGTACTGTGAAAATCACTACGCCTTTAACTGGAAAATGAAATGAAGATTGCGCTAACGCTTTCTGCGACTGTCCTGATCCTGACAGGTGCGCTGATCTGGGGAATGGTTAACCGCACCTCAGCGTATATCGACGATCGGTGCTTTGCCAATTTTACCTATACCGATAACACAAATGAAAAGGCATTCAATTTCAAAGGAAACATATTCTTTGAATTTTCAAAGAACAAAACCGGACAATTTAATTTATCCGGTGACGTTTCCTATCAGGGACAAAACTACACGTTCTCGCGCTATGTAAAGTTTAACTATGTCAATATTAAAAATAATGCCTACAGAATAAAAGTCATTTCGCACGAAACCATGGCGCATGACAATGTCCCCGCAGCCATCTCACCTCTTGCCATTAAGATATTATTTCTTACCGGCGAATATTCTATGTACCTGCACAAGCATGATAATAACTTTATTACGATTGGAAATTCACTTTCACCGTTGATGAATTGCGTTATACAGTCCTGACGTTTTGGTAAGAACCCGATTTTATGAAGAAGAATAATTGTGTCAGCTGTGCAAAATGTGGGTTTGCTGAGGTATGCCAGTCGTATCTTTTCGACCATCAGGAACCCATGTTTATTAAAGATTTCGCGCGTAAAAAACGTATTGCTAAAAATGAATTTATCTACCGGCACGGAACGACAGTAAAAGCATTGTATGCGCTCAGGCGTGGGGTGGCGAAGATTTATGATGCTCAGCAAACGCTTCAGGGAATTGTCTTCCCCGGTCAGGTTATCGGGGCAGAGGAGCTCTTTAGCGAGCATTATCAGTACAGCGTGCAGGCGGCCACCGAGGCAGAAATTTGTGAGTTACAAAATACCCATTTCTATCACCTGAGCCAGATAACCAGCAGCTTCACCCATTTTATCATTGCTATCCTCTCCCGCTCCGCGAGGGAAAAACAGCAGTTTATCAGCGTCCTGGTGAATCATGACGGCGTGCAAAAAGTACGTGGATTTATTCAACTTATGGTGGATATCAACAGGGAGTATGGCTTCGAGCATAACATTCTTGAACTGCCGCTCAGCAAAAAAGAGCTGGCGCAGCTGCTCGGCATTTCTCAATCAACCCTGTCTCGCGCATTCGATACGCTGGCGGCGCAGCGTAAACTGTCGATCAATAAAAAAGAGATTGTCGTGCTTGATGGACCGGATGATGAAGCAGGGACTGGAGCGGGCGAAGGGATTAGAACAAACCAACCAATAACTTGAAAAATATAGAATTTTAAAGTTATATCTTAACTTATACCCCCAAAGATACCCCCAAAGCACAGAGGCTTTGAATTCAAGTAATTACCTTTGTCGATAAATCAGCAGGAAGCGAGATGATAGCAAATGGCAGGCATACTCGAAAGCAGCGATACCGTTAGCATCAGACTAATTACGATTCATTAAACCCAGATCGCGACGGGCCCTCATGATATCAATAATCGTGAGATATGGCGTTTGTTCTTGCCGGCTAAACCCTCTGCGATCGATACGAACCAGTTCGTACTTTTCCACTAGAAAGTTAATGGCATTAGCGAGAGTGATACCGGCATCGATATGTTCCTGTATGACGGTTTCATCACAGAAAGGTGTATCGTTTAGTGTCAGGCCATAATGCTGTTCCAGCAGACGACTAAGTAGCATTTGCCAGATAGTCACGGGCGACAGGCATGGCTTCGCCGCCCGCATATTTGTTGTAGGTAGAAATTTCATTTTTTCTCTCGTGAAAGTAACTAACGCTGAGTGGGATAAATGGCGATGTATACGTAGCCACAACTACCAAGCGTATCGGCTTCGCAGGTGAGTCCGTTGTGATAGAGGGTGACACAGTGCTGATGGCGGGGGAGAGTTCTCCGCTGGTGAGTATCAGCTCCAGTTGTTTGAGAATCAACGGAAAGGCCTGATCCAGGTATAGCGCGTCATCGTCGCAGAAAGCACCGTTAAATCCGGCCAGATCAGCAAGAAAATGCAGGCGGTCGCCTTCTTGCACCAGCCGAGCTCCAAAACAGGGTGTGATCGTACTCTTTAGCCCCCAATGCTGGCAGGGGGATTCTCCGGTATGGCACCGGATTCTGAGTGATAGTTCATTATTGTTCCTGATTAAAGTGAAGGATTAATTAAGAGTGACGCTTCGAAGAATGACATAGGGACCATTGCGGTCCTGACGACGTTCAGCAAACACGGCCAGAACGCCGCGTAAGTTCTCCACCTCGCGGCCAGCATAATGGCAGATACTGCCTGACCATTTATATTTGCCCGTACTGAAGCGAAACAGTCGGGAGCCAGGATGTTGCCGGTACAGGGTCATTGCCTGGCGTTTGCTGATGATTTTCATATCCAGCCTCGCTCAGCAAACGACACAATGCCATCTGATCCGATAACCAGATGGTCGAGCGTGTTCACATCAACCAGTGCCAGGGCATCTTTAAGCCTGCCAGTAATGTTGCGATCGCATTGGCTGGGCTCCGGATCACCGGATGGATGGTTATGCGCCAGCACGACAGCTGCAGCATTGAAGCGAAGCGCTGACTTCAATACCTCTCGAGGATGGACCTGGACATGGTTAATCGAACCGGCAAATAGCGTTTCACTCTCCAGTAAACGGTGCTGGTTATCGAGATAGAGCACCATAAACACTTCCCGTTCTTGCCCTGCCAGCTGTAACCGAAGCCAGGCACGGGCAGCAGTACTAGAGGTAAAGGATATACCGGGCTGGCGCAGATATTTATCCAGCAGGTTGATGGCACGACGAATGGTGCGTTGGGCATAGGGGGTTAATCCGGAGGTCGCGGGGAGCAAACAACCATGCTGGGCCATAATCGCCTGTGGAAAGAGTTCAGGCTGAGATGACAACGGGGATAATGCGGTATTCATGTTCGGTATCCCTCAGTCGATGAGATGCATAATGGCGCTGCACTCTGGATGGTTCTGCGCGTATTCGCGTAAGCGATAATAGTGCTCAGTCATCGCGTCACACTCGGTGCGACAGGCGTGGTGATTGTAAGTCATCAGACAGGCGACCATCCCTGCAGCTTCACTGGTAAGCTCAGCGCCATTGCCGTTCATGCTGTTGAACAATGTCCACTTCTCATCGTGATCTGACTCGGGAGCCATAAAAGCGCCGCCGTTGCTGAGTGTCGAAAAGCGCCAGATACCACCTTGGTAATCGGCACACAGCCGATCCATCCAGGCGAAAATGCGAGGTTCAAGGGTGATCCATTGTGGGATGGAGCAAAAGTGCTGCGGCCAGAAGCCGATGCATAACTCGTCCGGGACCACTGAGGCAGTAATTGCGGTATGCTCCGCGAACTGATGATTTTGTGCATTCATTAAACTATCTCCTTATGCCGGAACTGTTGTTTAACGCCCGAAAAAATCGAGCATCTTTTCTGCCATTACCCACAGGGCGCGATTGAGCTTCACATCGCCATCAATACCGGTAACAGCACGGGTGCGGCTGCTTTTCCCCTGAGCGGTTCTCCCTGACAATCCACCTTTCATCAGGTTCTCCTGCACGCGCTGGTATACGGTCCACAGGTCATCGCTGTAGTCCTCCCGGCGACGTGGGGTCAGCAACTGCGATACCGTGACCGGCTGGTGGTCTTCACCAAAGCGATACTTCAGCGCGGCATTCGCCAGGGCGTTACGGGCTGGTTCTGGCAGTGCCAGTGACTGCATTGCATCGCGCTTCTCCTCCAGAGGCCGGTCACGGCGTATCTGGTTTATACGGCCAAAACGGCTGGCTAATCGCATGGGTAACTCCTTGAATGAATCAGACGGTAAAAAGCAAAAAGGCCATCCCACGGAGGGGACAGCCTTGTGTGTGATGCGTATGGAGAGAAGGCGTCGGTTATGTGAGCCTGGGTTCGGGATCATTCCTTTGTAACCGGACGAGCCAGGAATAACTGTCCAGAGAGGTCCGGATTATCACAGGCCATCTGCCTGAGCGACCCCATCATTCGCCAAAGAATGGCTGATATTGTTGGCTACCGTATTCGGGTCGAGTTTGATTTCGGCCAGCAGCTTTCCAGTCTCCGGAGTGCCTTTATATACATAAAGCGATGCAAAAGGCTCCCCTGAATCATTCGAACCCGCTGAAACCTGATAGGTTGTATCCCCATTTCTGACCGTAAAATCCTGAATATTGATGACATGATTGCTCTGGTACGCGTAATTGGTTGCCTGCGCCGGGACGGTGATATCCATCTCTTTGCTTTTTGCCCCCACCTTACCGAACGAATATGAAACCGACGGAGTGACAATACAAATCTCCACCTCCTTTTTGTGGTTTGTGGTCTGCGCGTAAAACACCGGTTTGGCACAGCGCTGATTATGCGCCTGACGCAACTTGTCCGATGTGGTGGCAGACGCTTCTGACGTGACCGCAAATAAAATCACTGTGTTTAACAGCAAATTAAAAGTAGTACTTTTGACACGTTCCATCTTTTTACTCCCCCGCTTCGGGTAATACGACATAAATATCCCGGCCCCTGCGCTCAATGGTAACCGACTCCTTAGCGCCGGTGTTCAGCAACGCCTGTGCCTGCCAGAAACGGCCACGCACTTCTTCCTGCATATCCATCACACGGATACAGCGTTCGTCAAACCCCTCCTCATGCAGGATTTTCGTTACCAAAGTGCAGGCACTCTGCGCCAGATTTTCTGTGCCTGACTGCCGGTTAAGCAGGGATATCGCCACGAATGACAGCACTGTACAAAGCAACCAGACCTGTAGAAGCCGCCACGGTTTGCCCTGCATCTGGTCGCGCTGGCGAAGGTAGACAAAATTCAGAGGAAACCACAACCATGAAGGTGGTGTAATGCTCTGCCTCATCAGGTTTGTCCGGTCCAGCAACACCCATATCAGGGCTACGACCATATAAATGACAAGCGCGAGAGTCTGTGGAAAATTCAGGGCTAGGACAATCCAGAGGAGCGGAAGGACAACCGCCAGGCACCAGGCAAACAAGTCTGCACGAAGAAACGGATAGGATTTCATGGCATCACCTCCCACTTAACATTAATGGCGGGTAATCTAAATACGAAATGAAACATCTAATATTCCTTTATAAACAGTTAATTAAATATAATAAATAAAAGGGAGTACCAACATCTCCAGCACAGATCGTACTGGCTTATCAGAAGGCGGGATAATTGTTAATTCAGATCGATATGCATGAACTGATCGCCCATTCCTATCAAATAAACGATCAATAACAAAATATCAATAGCCATAAACTATTAAAATGCAAAAATTCGATCGTCGAAACAGATCGAAACGACGGGGCATAATTAAATTGAAATTAGAACAGGAGATGCCAGATGGCGCGAATGACTGACAGAAATCGCTGACGAAGATGATGTAACTGCCTTATCAGTTTGCCGGAGGTTTGTATAACTGACACTGCATCATCAAAAATGTCGCCCGAGGCACGGATAAAACCTTCCCGTGCTGTTTTGTGCACACGCTGACTTCTGAATTCAGGATCAAGGTGACTGATAAAGGCACTGGCGCTTTTTAACGGTAGCGCTTCGATCAGGACCTCTACCCATCGCTCAAGGTTAAAATTTTCTGTTGCCGATACAGCGATCACCGGATGAACTGCGGTGAATTGTGTTCTGACAAGTTCAGCTTTAGCATGAATATGAATAACCTGGCGATCAGATGGCTGATGCTGTTCATTGTCCCATTCCCGGCAGGGCTCAATTTTGTCAGCCTGACTGAGAACAAAAACAAAGCGCGACGGAGCAATACCGGCTTCTATAAGCGAGCGATAGCAGCGGATGTCATCATTCCAGGCACGCTCATCAGCTTTAAGAACCCACACAATCACATCCAGATTTGACGACCAGTTCCGGTAAATTCTCTGGTAAAGGACATCAAGCTCCGGATTTTCGGCAATACCCGGAAAATCGATGATGTGAAGCGTGCGATTATTATGGCTGACATGCCAGCGTTGCACCCGGCGGGTGCATCCTTTTACGGCATTAACAATAGCTGGTGGCGAAGCAAAAAGCGTATTGCACAGACTGGATTTTCCTGAGCCGGTTTTGCCCATCAGACCGATGCGGGGTTCATAATTAATGATGCTGTGGAGTTGGCGGTGTATCTTATTTGCTGCTTCAGCAGGCAGCCGGGAGAGGATTTGCCTGAATGGAGTGTCTGTCGGGGATTGCTTCTTCATATATCACCTGTGAAAAAAATATAGACAGCTTTCACAGGAATAATGTTTACATGAAAAAATATGCAAATAAACCGATGATTTACCGACAGAGAATTCTGTCACCACTTTCGTTGAAAACTTTCACATTTACATCCCGGTTATGGATATGTATTTGACAAAGTAATTCTTTTTTACCACGTGAAAAAGAGATTTCTTTAGGTAGAAAATCCTCATAGCTATAGCTTAAATAATCAATATCAGACCATGAAACACCGATAAAGTAACCACCGGAACGAGAGCGGGACGCGGTATCAATAAGCAGCATTTTTTCATATTTTTGGTTATCCCAACCCTTAACGGCCACATCCCTGAAATTACGATATCTAATATTCAGGAAATCAAGCCTGCTTCTATGAAGATCATTATTGAAAACAGGTATAACATGAAGTTCTGGGGTGATGCGAATACTCCAGAAGTCTTTTTGCGTTTTGTCGCAACGAACATTTGCTCTTTTGACGAAAAGATGGAGCATGTCCGGAGTTCCCCCCAGTTGCCCCACAACCGCAGGGATACAATTTTTGATATGCTCTTTAAGACACTCCCTCACCCTCTCTTTTAAAATCACCGCAGCGTCTCTCTCCGATAAAAATACTGGCTGCGAAATATAATCACCAAGCTTAACCGGGCAGGCTCTGAGCACGATGTTCTCATTACCGTATTCATCACGCTTACTGGTCTGCAGTAGTATTTTTCCGGTGCCCTCATTTTCTTTATCACCGCTTTTCATCAGTGCGGCACTGGAGCGTAGCTTCTCCAGATACAGCTTATCCGCCACGTTATTCCTTACTGCAGCGGTGACAATACTCTGAGTCAGCCCGGCCAAGCTTGGACCATGCTCTCTGGCAAGGCTTTCAAGAAGCCGGAATGACTCCTTTTTGAAATTAACAGTGATTCTGTTTTTACTGGTCATGTGAGCTCTCAATTTTTCTGAAATGTTTCATTAACTGGTGTCACTACTGCAAACAAAAAGGTGCTGCACTTACTGTAACGCCATTTACAACGGGGATTCAAGACACTTTTTCACCCCAAAAATTTGTTCTCTTATGTGTACGTAAACCCATGTTCATGGGGCTTCCGCAAGTTATCATTATTTTTTTACTGTAAAAGAAATTCTATGAAACCTGACACAGTACTGACAGAATCCCTGCCTTCTCCTGAGCAGATCGTCCTGCATTCTCGTTACGGCAAAAGAGGTGCCAGTCTGGCTTTACATTTCTACTTTGATGCCGTTTCAAGTGAGAAACACCTTCATAAGGTGGCAGCCTCAGCAAGGTAAAGATTGAGTTTTTTTACGTTCAGGGAATATAACTTCAGAGTAATTAGAATGATAAATAAGGGAGCCTTTTTTACAGAAAGACCAGACGTGACAAGGACTCTTTTCATTAGCAACTATGTTCGGTGCGATCGGTTATTTATATTATATATTGCAATCACCAACCATCAAAAAACAAAAACCACTCAATGTAAATTGGCGTTAATGACATTAAAACCCACACTCATGCGCTTATTAATTCATAATTCAGTATGGATAGCAAAGAAACCAACATCATTACCTCTTCCAAAATCATGCCATCTGAAATTAGAGAAGTTATCTTCTAAGAAACAATGTTATGTAATAGACACAACTTCAACCCCAAAAACCATCAGAAATATTTTTTGATATATGTGGCATCTGAATTTTTATGTGTAACATCAGGAAACCAATCATGACCGAATTATTAACCGAGAATCCCTTTCCGTTAAACCCGGCAACTCACAATTACCACTATATTTATCGATTTGGCAGCACTATCCGCAATGCGTTAATCATCCATCCCCGCTTACTGGCTATTCGGATCGACCTGCGCTTTCCTGATGACTACGAGGTGGAGGGGAATAAAGCTATGAAGTCGTTTATGGCGGCAGTCACTTCCAGACTTGAAGCAAGATACTGGCAGAAAAAGAGAACAAATCCCGGAAAACATGTCCACTACACTGAACTAAATTATATCTGGGTGAGGGAGCATAACCGGTGCGGAAGTAAAGTACATTATCACGTGGTGCTGATGTTTAATGGCGATGCTTTCAACTCACCGGGTATCTACTGGAACAAGGGCAACCTGACAGACCTGATCATCAAGGCCTGGCTCAGTGCGCTCAGAATAAAAGGCGACCAACATCGTGGGCTGGTCTATTTCCCGAAGCATTCATGTTATCGCCTCAATCGAAAAAATCTGGGCAGTACACCTGAATTTGACAAACTGATGCAGCGGGTCGAGTACATGGCGAAACACCGGAGCAAACTGTACGGCAAGATTCGCTCCATGGGATGCTCTGTGTATGACGAAACAGAACTGAAGAACAAAAAGAAAAGAAGCCTGCTTGCCACACAGGCTTCTTCCTTGAAAACTTCGCTGCCCCAGTTGCAGTGAAGACAATCTGCATTCCCATTATTTTTTTACACGGTCTTCCATCACCTGAGGAAGACTGCCACCTTAAATCACAGCAGCCATTCCTCCTTCACTTTTAATGTAAAGGAGATTTAAACATGACCATCGTACCTGCCCTGCTTAATGACCAGCTTGTTGATATGGCATTCATCACAACCTACACCGGTATGACCGACAAATGGTTCTACAAGCTCATTAGCGAAGGGAAGTTTCCAAAGCCGATTAAGCTGGGACGAAGCTCCCGTTGGAAAGAAAGTGAAGTGAAGGAATGGTTACTAGAGCGTATTAAACAATCGCGTGACTGATTTATTTACCTGTTAACGAAGTACCTGTAACCAGGAATATCCCGCTCCAAAGAAAGATAGTGGAACCCCATCCTATCTTCTAATTGCTTTCTAGCTCTGACACAAAATTATTAATGAATATCATTCATAATCCCTATCCTCCTCTCTGTGATTATCAACAAGCACAAACCCGTTAACATACCCCTATCTCTTCATGTCCAACGGATCACCATGCTTACTCAACAGGCACGTACACAGTCAGCTACAGCTACAAAAACCGGCCTATCGTTTCTACTCATCCTCAGCGCCCTGATGGCTGTAACCTCGTTATCAACCGATATCTATCTGCCCGCCATGCCCGTGATGGCCAAAGATTTGCAGGGTGATACAGAGCTGACAATCACAGGTTTCCTTATCGGTTTTTGCATCGCACAACTGATTTGGGGACCGATTAGCGATCGTTATGGGCGTCGTCTGCCGCTGTTTATCGGTTTAGGTCTGTTCATCATCGGCTCGGTGGGCTGCGCGTTATCAACTGATATCGTACAAATTGTCTTCTGGCGTGTTTTTCAGGCGTTAGGTGCCTGTACCGGGCCGATGCTGTCACGAGCAATGATCCGTGA
>PJTT01000608.1_pt1 | contig 19592 bp, 23 predicted proteins | sample 1512261 | NCBI WGS metagenome assembly PJTT01 (sample SAMN08177685, study PRJNA422409) | Soil metagenome, whole genome shotgun sequencing project. | isolation source: Soil (2) enriched on wood chips | place: USA: Madison | collected 2015-01-15
CGCGCCCGCTGAGGGCTCGCGCTAGGGCCGCTTGCGCGGCCCGTGGGTGTCCAGGGGGCCAAGAGCAAAGGGCGTGCCAAACCACTTCCCCCAGTCTGGGGGATAGGTCGCAAAATTGTGCCTCCAGCTGCATCAATATGCATCACGGGGCGTGCGTGGATTTTGCGCTGCAGGCGCAAGAAAACGGCCGGGCGCGCTGGCCTGCGAATTTTCATCAAAACCGACATAAAAAGTGCGCGGGCGAGGCGGGGGGAAAAGCGCGCGCTGAGGGGCAGCGGCGCTGACGCTGCAGGGATGGTCATCGGTCGCGGCGGTTGGTGATCGGCAGGCGCTTTCGGCCAGACGGATGTCGTTGAACTGCATCATGTTGTTCGATCAAGGGCGAGGCCGCGACACGGCTCAGAGAGGTGATCTCAATTATCGATCAATTCGTCGCTACCTTGTTGCGATAGTCAAGCGATTGGGGGCTATTCGTTCAAACAGACCAGCGTCGTTTGCCTGCTGACACAAGAGATTGCCGATGCTCCATTTCCTTCAAGAAGCAGCGATGCCGACGGCTATCCTGTTTTGTATAGCGCTCTTGGCGCTGATCTTATCAAGCTCGTTGGGTTAGGGGCAGCGAGTTGGCCCAACCTGATCAAACCCTAGAGCGGTCCTGGATCTGCCTAATCTGATGAAGCGCGATAAGGGCTGCGGCGATCGCCACACAATCCACCAGCAGATCTGTCAAATTGCCTGAGCGCCCCATACCCATCATCCATTGGGCGAGTTCAATCATGCCGCCGAAGGTCGCAAAACCAAGCCACAGCCACCTGTAGCCAATCGATGGCCAGCCCAGGCCGGCGAGTATGGGCAACACCAGGAACGCGAGGGAATGGCGCAATGCGCTGGACTCAATGATCCGGCCTAGCGGACCTGGAACCAGCGCCAGGAACGTAGCGGTGAAGATCGCGAGAAGGAAAACCACACGGGCGACATTCTTGACGGACATGTGCGCACCTTCGCACATGCAGCATCATCGGGATACCGCCAACTCAACAGCCAAGCTGCGGGAAAAGGCGGAACGACGTTGACCCTTCACCTTCGACGCCGTCCCTAACCTCACGAACCCAAGCGAGAACCCATGTGGCTGCGCGCCGCATAGCCGAGGAGATGGTGTAGGGAAATGGTAAACGCGTTGGCGGTTGATCAATGCTGGAGCGGTCAGCTTGCCCGATGAGAAGAGCTTTCGTTACCCAAAACTCCGACAGATGGGTAAGGGATATGAAGCCGAAGTCGCTCTTGCCTTAGGTCGATTCAGGTCAGGAACGGCGCGGTTAATGCATCCGCCGCGTCGTTCCGCACCTCAGACTATAACCTGCCGCAAAATGAAGGGCTTGTTCATGGCCCGATCCGGGGCTACCGGGGCGCCAGCCAAGTTGGATGTCTTTCATCAGATACGGTCAGGAACGGCATTTACCGCAAAGATGTGCCGTTCCGCCTTTGCTGCCAGCCTTAGCTTACGACGAAGGCAGCTGATTTCTGTTACAATCTACAAAGGCGTAAGCTAGCGTGCTGGTAGCCGGTCTAGCCCGAGCCCTCGTGCTTAGCGGTCAGGAACGGCACGGGTTGTCACGATCGGCGCCGTTCCGCCCGCAAACTGCATCCTGAACAGATCGGGGCAACGCCTGATTATACGCTCCCTTCACGCGCGGTGTTCAGTTCAGCGCTCAATCAAACGCTGTTGCGAAGCACCCTGATATTCTCCATCGCTCCCAAATGCGTAAATATCTGATCATAATCGCAACGACCATGTCCCTCGCCGGCTGCCAGACAGATGGCACGGGTTGGGAAGACGCGATCTTCACCGCCCCGGGACGGTTCATAGACAAGCAGGTGCGTGCCTGTGGCTATCTGGACGGTACTTCGGGGATTCGAGAGAACCTCAAAAGCGAGGATAAACTGGCGATCATCGCCAGCTCAGTTGACCAGGAACAAGCGCTCAAGAATGTCGGGACCGGTGGTTTCGTGTGCCTTTCCGGTGGCATCACAGGCGACAGCGTGCTCAAAGTTGAGGCAGTAGAAATACCGACTTCATAACCGTGGGCCACGTCAGCGGGATGGTAACGCTGGCGCATTAGCTGACAGCGGTCAGCAGATTAGCTGGCGGCCTATTTGGGGGGCCATCTATGATGGAGGGTCGGTCCGGGTTTCATCGGTCCGAGAGGCACTGTAACCTCCGATATCGGCAGTACAATCCTTCGGTGTTGTATCCTCCCCCTCCAACTCCCCGCAAGGAATGGAAGCCCTGGAATGTTTCGATCGAAGCCCCGCCAATGGGCAACACGCGCAGAACGCCTGGCGCAGCCAAGATCTGGACGAGCATTTCACGCCGCGGATTTCGCGGCTTTCACCAGATTTGATAACTCAGCATCCCATCAATCGAATTTCGAGAGCGCTGCGTTTTAGTCGCGCGAAGCCCGTGTCGATTTCCGTCGGTGGAAGGCGAACGATACGCTTTTCCGATCGAGGGGAAGTCCGCAATAATCTCTTTATGTGCGGACCCATCAGCGGGCGAAACCGGTCCGGCCCAAAACTCGACATACCTCTCTCCGATAATCGGGAACGACCTGAGGCTCGCCGGGAAAAGTTACTAAAATCTTGCCATTCTTGGTAAATGTAACATATAATTTACATCTTGCGTTTACGGGGAAACCCTTACATGTCCGCAAGCCATAGGAAACCATCCAAAGGGCGCATGACATGGTTTTGAGGGCAGCCTGCTCGTTTTTAAGCCACCGTACGGACCGGGGGCGCGTATGGGACGATGGTTTAAACTATCGATCGACCTGCCTGAGATGCGGCCACTCCATCATTCGTGACGGAAACGAATGGGTATTATTCAACCCCAAGATTCATGCTGACGAACGTCGCAAAACGTCCCGCTCTGGCGCGAACGGCGAGTGAGGTCGAGCGTGTTGTCCGCTACCTTCTGAAAGCGTTTCAGACACTCCAGAGTGAGCCTGCATATCAAGGTTGCGAGGGGCCGGGCTGTCGTCAAGCTCCGTTAATGGCGCGGTAGGTCAGCACCACGCCTATGCCGCCGCTGCAGATCGCGACCAACAATCGCGTCAGTACATGAACCCAGAATATGATCGGGTCTGCTTGACGGTGCCAGCCATCCCACTCGTCGGTGCGATAAGCACCCCACACCAGGCAGGACAACACCGCCGAGGATGCGAAAGCTACGATCGCAAGCAGAAGCGCCTTTATCATTCAGCTAGTCAGCCGGCTCCAAAGGAGAAGGTCGCCGCTAATAATCCCAGGCGGGCAGGGCGTGTTCGGGCGGGGATATCATCCCTTATTACCCAATTATCTTCTGCCGATGCTGCGTCAATCGAATTTGTAACGAACTTTGTCACAAGATGTATCGTCTTGCGCAGCGTCACTTCCAGGAAATTGGAAATAAATATCTGAATTTAAAAAGGTTAGTTCGACCTTTCGATTTCCGGCACTCAGTATAATTACCTGCTCGGTTAACTGAATTGCGTTACATTTTATTAACCTGTTCTGGTCAAATTTCGCCAATCAAACCGATGGAGAGAATATGTCCAGCGTTCAACCGGGCAAGCCAGTTGCCGTAATGGGACCGCATGGTGAGCGGCTTTCCATGGCAACGATCCCTGCCAGAAATACATCCCGGTGGGTCCCGGCCCGGAAGGCCCAGGTTGTGTATGCCGTTAATGGTGGCCTGCTCTCAGTCGATGAAGCACTTGCGCGATACGGTTTATCGCGGGAGGAGTTCGTCAGTTGGCAGCGGTTGGTTGAGCGCGCTGGCTTGCCTGGGCTTCGGGTAACGCAGATTAAGAATTACCGTAGGTCATCTGACAAGCAGTTGTCGTCTTGAACCCGTCACGCTTCCCTCTCGGGCTAACCCATGTGGGAAGTTGCTACCAGTTCACCGGCAACCTCATTTGCTTCACCGTGGGGGTGATCTCCAATGGCACATAAGGCCCCACGAATATTGGATATGGTATATGTTTCCAGCCTTCAGGAAGTGCCCGATGGCGAGGCGGTAGCATCCATAGAACATTTCGATGCGAAGTTTAATTTCTTGCTGCGCCGTTCCGGGTTTTATTTTTACGGCCCAATCGTGGCGTCAAAGATTTTGGCCAGGGCCAGTCTCCATGAATATGCACAGAGGCTGGGGATCAAGCGAGTGTATAAGGTGCGCCCCCAGGCATTTCATTGCGACACTGGACTGCCGCATTAAAGCCATGGCGGGCGCCGTCAGGCCGCCGGCTTCACCCGTTCCCGGAACCGCACAACTTCCGCGACCACCTTCTCATTCAACTCAAGAAACACCGCCTGCAGCGGCTCCATCTCCAATTCGAAAAACGCATCAAGCGCGTCGGTAACATTGCCGAAGCCGCCGGCATTGGTCGGCACGATACCGAGCAGCTGGGGCGGCACGCGGTGGGCGGCGAGCACATCATCGCGGGTGGTGTTTTTGATGCCGAGAAATTCATCTTTCGCGCCGACTTCGGCGATCGGGATGATCTTGATGCCGTTCTCTTTCCCGTTGGGGGAATGGACGAACAGATTGCGGAAGTTGCCCGGTCCCTTTGAGCGCTTCAGCGCATCGCGCATCTTGTCGATATCGCCATCGGAAAATTCACCGTTGGCCGACAGGATATAGCCCGCGTGACTGCCATTCTCGAAATAGCGGCGACGGAACAGTGTGGCGTTTTCGTTCAGCAGGGCTGACTGCAACGCGGAGAGATATTCCGGCAGGCCATAGATTTCCTGATTGATATCGGCCGCGCGCAGCTGGTGGACCGTGCCCGGTTCAAATTCCCGCTCGTTTTTGTAATCCGGCACCCACCAGAAATGCCCCGGCTCCACGCCCGGCCGGGTGTATTTGGCAAGGCTATGATCCAGACGCATCAACCCGCCCAGGCGGTTGCGGATCTCTTGCACATAGCAGTTTCCGAAAACGAGATAGTCCAGCACCATGCTGGAAAAGGTGCTGCGGCTGAGAAACGGCGTCGGCTCGAAACTGGCGGCCAGCATGTTGCGCTTCAGCCAGATCGCGCTGCTGTGATGCGGCGATGCCTTGAACGCCCGCGCCAGACCATCGAGCGAAATCGGCGGCTCATACCACCGGCCGTTGTCGTAACACTCCAGCATGTCGAGAATGGTGGCGCGAGACAGCACGGGTTCCGGATCGCCAAAAGAGAACGCGGCCACGCCGCTGCGGTTGTCATTCGCTGCGACGATCGCGCCTTGCCGCGCTTCGGCCGATTCCTGACGGTTCATGCGGCGGGCGCTGTTGCGTTTGCTCATTCGACAATCTCCAGTGTGCCGACCGGCTTGGCTTTGCCGTCGAGCGGTTCATTCATGAGGATGTGCATGGTCGACCAGGCGAGATCTGCGTGGCCGTCATTGCCGCCGCGCCCAGCCTTGAAGGTGACGTTCCGGCCGCTGGTGGTCAGCGTTTTCTTGATCGAGACAAAGGCGCTGACGATATCGAGATAGGACGCATCGAAAGCGAACCGGCCGCGCCGGATCACGTTCTGCGCCTTCATGATCATCTGCGCTTTGAGCTCGAGCGAATATTCGATCTTCGCCACGCTGCAGCCCGGCATGGCGCCAGCCTTGGCCAGCAGCTGATAGACGCCGGCGCCGACGCCCTTGGCATCGATGCCCAGGTAGGTGCAGTTATAGCGGCTCAACACCGCTTTGATGAATTCGGCCTGCTGCTCAAAATCGAGCCCGCGCAGCTGATGCCGCTCGAGAATGCGGAAGGTGCCGCCTTCGCTGGTCGGCGGCGCGGCGATCACCAGCGCGGCATTGTCGCCATCCTCGCTTTCCTGCGGATCATAGCCTGCCCAGACTGGCCGCGATCCATAGGGGCGCGCCGCCTCCAGATCGAAATCCGTCCATTCGATCAGGCTGTCGCAGCCGCAGGCGATCAGGTCGTTGAATTTGAACGCTGACAGCGTGTCATCGACGAACTCGCACAGGAACAGATTGGCGAATTCGTCGGGCGCATATTCATCCTTCAATTCCTCGATATCGAACAGGTCGCAGCCACCGGCCTCGGCATCGAGCACCGTGACGATATGGCGCCAGATCCTGTCCGGACCTTCGCTGCCCTGTTTCAGCGCGGCATGGCTGACATCGATATCGACGCGGTCTTCTTTGCGCCGGCGCCGGTTGCGCCGTTCGCCTGTCCAATAGGGATAGGCCGGATGCGCAATCGTGCTCGGCGTCGAGAAGTAGGTTTTGCGCCACTTCTTGTGCGTCGCCATGCCGCTGGCGACCTTGTTCAATTCCTCGAACGAATGGACCCAGAAGAACTCGTCGAAATAGAAATTGCCGTGCCGGCCCTGCGCGGTGCGGAAATTGGTGCCGAGGAAGTGAAGCTCGGCCGCTGCCTCTTCCTCCGGGCGCAGATCCGATGTGATCAGCATCGGGTCGCCGGTCAGGGCCACGCCGACCAGCTTGGCGAAGCTGACGATATAGGACCGGAACTGATGCGCCTGGGCTTTGGAGGCTGACAGGAAGATCTGGTTGCGACCGGTCTCGATCGCGTCGATCAGCGCTTCGAAGGCGAAATAATAGGTCGCGCCGATCTGGCGCGACTTCAGGATCATCCGCGTGCGGCGGCTGCAATTTTCCCACCACAGCGCCTGATAATCATACAGGCCTTCGATGAAGATCTGTTTGAGCTCGGCCGCCTGCTCGGCGGTGAAATGGTTCTTCTTCGGCTTCTTGCGCGGCCCGGCGTTCCGGTTGTTGACCTTCTCGTTCAGATCGCCGGCATGCCCGCCCGGTTCCTGAAAGCGGCGGACGCGGGCCAGACTTTCGATCTGGCGCGATAGCGCATCCATTTCGACCAGGTCGGCGCTGGTCTTCTTTTCCTTCGCGATCAGGGTGAGGAGGCGGATCTCCAGCCCACCCTCGATCTTGGCGATTGAGGGCGCATCATCCCATTTGTCGCGCTGTTTCCAGCTTTCGATCGTGGCACGGGGGAATGGCTTGCCATTGTCGTTGGCCACACCGTGCAGCGCGAATTCGTCCGCGATCTGGGTGATGCCCCACCCCCGCCAATAAAGGCTGCGCGCATGGCGGCGCGGATCGAACTGCCATCGCGCAGCGGGCGCGCCGGGCTGCGCCGAGCCCGGCAGGTTGGGAAGTGGAGTGGCCATCCATCGGACCATGCCCAGCCAAAAGCACGCAATCAGCGCGGTGCATTTGGCCCGCTGCCTGTCCCGATGGATGGCCTTGAGAAAGGCCGGCGATCAGCCCCTTTTCGGCTGCATCACAGCCGGCGCGTGCCGGGCATCAACCACGGGAACCGGAACCGACCATGGCCAAGAGCAAATTTTTCCGCGTCTTTGTCGAAGGCTTCACTGCCAGCGATGGCCGCAAGATCGAAGCCGCGTGGATCGATGACATCGTCGCCACCTTCAACGCTGAAACCTACACGCCGCGCATCAATTGCGAACATATCCGGGGCTACAGCCCTGAACCGCCGTTCAATTCCTATGGCAGTGTCACCGCCGTCCGCGCCCAGCATGACGAACTGGTGATCGACGGTCAGACGAAGCGACTGCGCGCGCTCTATGCCCAGATCGACCCGAACGAACAGCTGCTCGCCATTCGCAAGAAGGGGCAGAAGATGTTCACCTCGCTCGAAATTTCACCCGATTTCGCCGGCACCGGCAAGGTCGGCATGGTTGGCCTGGCTGTTACCGACAACCCGGCGAGCCTTGGCACCGAAGCCCTCAATTTCAGCGCATTCAAGCCCATGTTCGACGCGCGCAAACAGCATCCGGACAATCTGTTTTCCGAAGCGATTGAAGCCAATTTCGAACTGGAAGCGGCTGATGCCGGTGGCATTGCCGATGCAATCAGGAATGGCTTCGCCAGCGTCGCGACCATGTTCACCAAGCAGGACAACAAGGAACCTGTGACGCCGCCGGTGGCTGCGAACGACAACCCCTTTGATGTCGCAGCCTTCACGGCCGCCATTGGCGATCAGGTCACCGCAGCGGTCAAGCCATTCAACGATGCCGTCGCCGCCCTGCAGGCCGACCACGCCGCGCTCAAGGCCCAGCTGGAGACCACCGAAGATCCACAGACCTTCCGCCGCCAGCCCGCCACCGGTGGTGGCGGCAACGCCGCGCACCTCACCGACTGCTGATCCAGCTCATCGCCCCCGCCCAGGCCAGACTTACTCCTTCAGGAGCATCCCATGCGTAACGAAACCCGAAAGCTGTTCAATTCCTACGTGAGCCAGATCGCACTGCTCAATGCCGTGCCAGACGCTGCCGTTAAATTCAGCGTTGCTCCCACCGTCGAGCAGACGCTGGAAGAAAAGATCCAGGAATCGAGCGAATTCCTTCAGCTGGTCAGCATCGTTCCGGTCCCGGCTCAGACTGGCCAGAAGGTCGGCATCGGCACCACGCGCCCGCTGGCCGGCCGCACCAACACCGCTGCGGGCAACCGTCGCACCCCAACTGATCCGACCGACAGCAGCGACAACGGCACCTATTTCTGCCGCCAGACCAATTTCGATCACGCCATTCCCTACGCCAAGCTTGATGCCTGGCGCCACAAGCCGAATTTCCAGCAGCTGCTGCGCGATGCGATCCTGAAACAGCAGGGCCGAGACCGTATCATGATCGGTTTCAACGGCACCTCGGCCGCCCCGCAGACCGATCGCGTTGCCAACCCGCTGCTGCAGGACGTCAATGAAGGCTGGCTGCACAAGATCCGCGAGAACGCGCCCGAACGCTGTTTGGAAGACGGTGCGCTGACCAGCCCTGGCACCGAAGCGATCTATGTCGCTGCGGGCGTCGAAGTTGTCGATGGCGATGCCACCAATGTGGATACCGCCGAAGCCGATTATGCCAATCTCGACGCGCTGGCCTTTGATGCGCTGGATCTGCTCGATCCCTGGCATCGGGGCGATACCGATCTGGTGGTCATCGTTGGCTGGAAGCTGGTGAAGGACAAATATCTCAACCTGCTGCAGGAAGCGGGCGACACGGCCACCGAGCGGGAAGCTGCGCACCGTATCCTGACGCTGCCCAAGCAGATGGCCGGCAAGCGCGCGGTGATTGTGCCGTTCTTCCCGGAAACCAGCATGCTGATCACCAGCTTGGATAACCTCGCCATCTATTGGCAGGAAGAAACCCGCCGCCGGCAGATCAAGGATGAACCGGCGCTCGACCAGATCGAAAACTACGAATCCGTCAACGAGGATTACGTGGTCGAAGATTATGGCCGCGCCGCGCTGATCGAAAACATCGTGATGGGCAAGAAGCCGGCCTGACCGGCGCGCCCATCCAGCCTTTCCGCTCCACCTGACAGGACACGCGCATGAGCCTTGCTCGCCGACACCGGGATCGCATCCTTGCTGCCCAGACCGCCGCGTCCGCTCTCCATGGTGGAGCGGTTGCCGCCCCCGCTGCTGTTTCTCCTCCGGCAGCGGGGGCGGACAATACCCGCACCGCATCCCCCGCAGACATTGCCGCCCGGCAGATCGCTCTGCGGCTGACGCATGATCTGCGCCAGCTGAAAGAAACCCGCTCGATCGACAACAAGATCGCCGCCAAGCGCAAAATGCTGCCCGAATATCGCAGCTGGATCTTGGGGCTGCTCGAAGCCGATCGCGGCGTCGGGACCGGCGTTGCCGCCGAAGTCGCACCGACAGTGATGGTCTGGCTGATCGACACCGGCGACTTCGACGGCGCACTTGTACTGGGCGAATTCCTGCTGCGGCACCGCGTCGAAATGCCGGGCCGGTACCAGCGCGACACCGCGACCGTGATCGCCGAGGAAATCGCCGACGCCGCCTTGCGCCGCTTCAATGCCAATGAGGCTTTCCCGATCGAATTTCTCGATCGCACGGCCACTCTGGTCGACGGCATCGACCTGCATGATGAGGTCCGCGCCAAGCTGCACAAGGCCACCGGCGTTGTTCAGCTGGATATGGCGGAACTTCTGCCGGCAGAGGAAAGCCGCGCCGGCCTGGCAGCGGCACTTCTCAGCCTGACCGAAGCCCAGCGGCTCAACCCCCGCGCCGGCGTGAAAGACCGCATCAAGCGCGCAACCAAATTGCTGGCGGCCGTAACGCCGCCCACCGAACAAGGCGCCCCAGACCAGAACGGTGCTGCCGCCTGATCATCTCGCCCCCGGCGCCAGGGGCGGATCGTGCGATGCGGGAGACCTTCGGGTCGCAGGGCCGCCATCGAACCCGATCCTCACCCCTGCAGGATTTAAGGACACGCGCACATGACCTTCGTGGCTCTGCCTCCGGCGTCCGATGTCGATGCGCCGGCACCTGTCGAAACCATCGTCACCAATGATGGCTTCTTCCCTGACATTGACCCTGCCGTGGTACGCGCTGAACAGCGCATCCCGACCAGCACCACGCCGGCACGCCTGCGCGCGGCGATCATCGGCGCCATGCTGACCTGCGGCATCGATCTGGTCGATTTCCGCGCTGATGCCATCGCCGCCGGCAGCGCCAGTCTGGCAGATATGCCTGGGCCGCAGCTGGACGGGCAAAGCGTCAAGGTGATCCTCTATCACCGCGCCGTCGCGCTCTATGCCAAGGCTGAACTGATCGAACGGCAGCGCGACTATGACACGACGGGCGCCGGTGGCGCCCAGGCTGATGAGCTCGAAACCTCGCTCGATCAGCTGCACCGCGATGCCCAGCACGCCATGCGCGATCTGCAGGGCCGCAGCCGCACCACCGTGGATCTGATCTGATGGCCCGGCTGCAGCTGACTGCAATGGCCGGGGACACGCTCGATCAGCTGATCTGGCGCGAAGCCGGGCTTGGGCCGGAGCATATCGGCCCGGTGCTCGCCGCCAATCCCGGCCTTGCCGATCTCGGAACGATTCTACCGCTCGGCACGCCTGTCATTGTCCCGGCCCGGGCGGCCAATGCGCAGGAACCGCGCACCCTCAACATCATCCAGCTTTGGAGCCTCTGACTATGGATCTGCGCGAATGCGTCACCGCCGGGCTTGATGCCGTGGCCACCGGCATTGGCTCGCTGATGCCCAGCCTGATCGGCTCGGCCGTTGCCCAGGCATGGAAGCCCAATGTGCCTTGGGGCCAGCGCTTCCTGCAATGGTTGGTCGGTTCGGCGGTCAGCTATTACGCCACGGCCGCGATCGTCCACATTACCGATTGGTCGGGCTTTATCGTCCAGTCGATCGCCTTTGCCATCGCCATGCTGGCCTATGACGCCACGCCGCGCATTGCCCGGGCCGCGATCGACACGCTCGCCAGCCTTCCGCCCCGCATCGCTGACCACTTCCTGCCCCACCAGAAGGACGACTGACCATGCAGCTGTCGCCGCATTTCTCCCTGGCCGAATTCACCCGGTCGGACACCGCCACCCGGCTCAAGATCCGCAACGTGCCTGATGAGGCGCAGATCGCCAGCCTGCGCACGCTGTGCGTCCAGGTGCTGGAACCGCTGCGGGCCCATTTTGGCCGCCCGGTCCGCATCACTTCGGGCTTTCGTTCGCCCCAGCTGTGCGTTGCCATTGGCTCGGCCTCGACCAGCCAGCATGCGCGGGGCGAGGCAGGCGATTTCGAGGTCCCCGGCGTCGACAACTTCACCGTGGCCAGCTTCATCCGCGACAATCTGCCGTTCGATCAGCTGATCCTTGAAAACTACGTCCGCGGTGATCCCAATTCGGGCTGGATCCACGCCAGCTACCGCACCGGCCGTTTGCGCCGCGACGTGCTGACCTATGCCCGGAAAAGCTATTTTAAGGGGCTGCTGAAATGAGCGGTTGGCAACGGTTTCTCATCGCCATCCTGCTCATCGTGGGCGGTGCGACCTACGGTTTTATCCAAGGCTTCGATTCCGGGCAGGCCCATGAACAGGCCGAATTCGCCAAGACCAAGGCGAAGCACGAACTCGAGCAACGCGCCCTTCAGGCGCAGATCGATGCGGCCACCGCCCGCTACCAATCCGCCGAATATGCCCGGCAAGACACCGTCAGGGAGATTTACCGTGAAACGCAGTCGATCATTGATCGCCCGGTCTATCGCAATGTTTGCATTGATGCTGATGGCGTCGGCCTGCTCGACCGTGCAGCCGCTGCCGCCAACGGCGAAAGTCTCCCCGGCTTTGCTGGTACCGCCGCCGCCGCTGCCGCAAGTCCTCCGCACTAGCGCGGGCGAGATGACCGGCCAAATGACGGGTGAGCAGGCCCATGCCAGCCTGCTTAACCTCTATGATGTCGCGGGCCAGATCCGCGCCACGCTGATTGCGCTGCAGGCCGAAACCCTGCTGGCACAGTCTGCCGGGATGGCCGGCAAGGTTACCGACTGATGCGCAAGGCTGACAGCCTGCGGCGCTGGCTCACCGCCGCCCTGCCGGATCTGAAAACCCACCCGGATCGCTTGGAGATCTGGGTGGATGCCGGCAGCACGCGTGCCCGTCAGTCGGAATCGCTGTCTTTCGAATATCTCTACACCCTCAAGGTCGGCATCTGGTCCTTCGCCGGCACGGCTGACCGCATCATGGTCCCGCTGTTTGCATGGATAGAGAAAGAGCAGCCCCAGCTGCTGCGCCGACGGGACAGCGCGCCCTTTTCCTTCGAAGCCGAATTGCTCGACAGCGAAACCTCCGATGTGCTGATCAGCCTCGAATTGACCGAAGCCGTGATCGTTACCGCACGCGCAGATGGCAGTGGCTATGATGTCCAGCATCCGCCGGAACCGGACTATGGCCATGCTTTTTTGGGCGTGGCCGCCCGCTTCTCTGATCTGGTCATCGGAGAAGAACCGCTGATCGGCGGCAATCCGTGAGGGATGAGCTCGCCGAGGTCGAGCGAATTGCCGGCGCGATCCTGCGTAATCTCTCTCCCGGCGAACAGCGCCGTATCCTGCGCAGCATGGGAATCGCCCTGGCGCGCAGCCAGCGCAGCCGCATTGCCGCCCAGCGCGCGCCAGACGGCACGCCTTTCGAACCACGCAAAGACAAACAGCCGCCGCTGCAATCACGCGGCGCGGCCTGTTTCCTCTATCCTTCTGGCGGTGGCGGCGAGCCCCGCCGGGTGATCATGAAAAGCTTCACCTGGGCGACCGGCCAGATGATGACCGGCTTTGATATCGAGGCTGGCGCGATCCGGTCCTTCGATTTCAACAAGATCGTGAAGTGGCTTCCGGTACCGGACGAACACAAGAACAGCGGCACCGGACGTTTGCGGCGGCGCAGCAGCCTGCGGCGGCGGGCGATGTTCCGGCGTCTTGCCTCGGCGCGGTTCCTGCGTGCCGGGGTCGATGATCAGGGCGCATGGGTGGGTTTTACCGGCAAAGCATCCCAGATCGCGGAGGTTCACCAGCGCGGGCTGCGGGATAAGCCGTCACTCCGCGCGGAGGCTGTGCGGTATCCGCAGCGTGAACTGCTCGGTGCCACGCCGGCCGATCGGGAAATGCTGCTCGATCTGCTGTTCGCGCATATCGACGCAGTGTAAGTCGAGTTCCACTACGCCCGATCATTGACTTTGACTTCAATTTGATTTTTGAAATAGCAATGCGCGACAGTCAATGTGTTGAACTTTTCAAATACGTTAATCTTTCCCGGGATGTTGGAAAGCTCGCCGTTGAGCAAGCCGTGATAAAAAACCAGATTTACTGGGCAAGCCCGGATTCATTCAATGATCCGTTCGACTGTATCCCGGTGCTAAATTTTGGAAAAAGCGACGATGAACGTCGTCGGTTTTATCGGCGGGTCGCCAAACAGACGCATCCGAATAGCCCTCGACGCTATCGCAGAGCCGAGGCCCAAAAAATGGCAAAAGTGCCTCCGAAGCAGATGGAGGCGGATCTTTGTGCACAATGGGAAAGATGGATATCGAACACCGCGGTAACATGCTTTTCCGAAATACCAGATCATCCTCTTATGTGGGGGCACTACGGAAATTGCCACAGGGGTGTGTGTCTGGGTTTCCAAGAGATTGCCGATATTGATATTGGATGGTTCGGTTTTCCTGTCGAGTATCAGGATGAAAGGCCCCAGGTTAACTTAACTTCTTTCGATAAAGAGGAAAGTGCTATTCAAGCATTGTGCGTGAAAAGCGCCCATTGGAGTTACGAGCGTGAGCATCGGATGATTGATTGGGATGGAGGGGCAGGTTTACGGGCATTCCCGCCCGATCAGCTCAAATCCGTAATATTGGGCGCTAAAATATCTAGTGATGACGAGCAGTTTGTGAGGTCTTTGGTCGCCAAAAAGCCGAGGCTGCTTCTGTACCGTGCAGAAATCGATGAATCCGAATTCAAGCTGAACGTCGTTCCGGCTTAAACATCCGAGAGTCCAACTGACCAGCTTGGCAATTTTGGAATTGCGTTTACGGATAGGAAAATCCCATAGACATTTCTCGTTGCTTTTTCTTAATTAACCGAGTTGGATAATTTTTTGCAGCTATCAGTAATCGGTTAGATTTTAGGGGCAAGGTTAAATGCTGGCTAGCTTCGATGAGTTGGTGCTGAGGTGTACTGATAACGATTCACGATCGCACATAAAGGACGCAATTCGCTGCTACGAGGCGGGTGCCTATCGTTCAGCTATTGTAGCAACTTATATCGCTGTCTGTTTTGATCTTATTGCAAAGTTGAGGTCGTTGGCGGCCGTTGACGATGCGGAGGCGAAGGCTCGGATAGCTGAGTTGGAAAAGCTTCAGCAGAGGCAGCTACAAGGAGATCCCTCCGCCATTGCAAGCTTGCTAGCTTTCGAGAGGGGGTTGCCAGTCCTTTTTCGCGATAAATTCGAGTTCTTCGGCACAATCGAATACGACGATATTGCTCGCTTAATAACAGACCGAAACAGATGTGCGCATCCGACATTTCTGCTCAGCGAAGAGCCTTACCACCCCTCTGCGGAGGTTGCACGGCTTCACCTTCGGAGCGCAATAGACCTGGTCCTTTCTCAGGAGCCAAAGCAAGGGAAAGCTGCCTTAAGGTCTCTTGAGGCTATGATCAATTCTAAGTATTTTCCTGAAAAACGATCTGAAATTCAAATTAAGCTTGAATCATCACCTTTAAAAAGCGCCAGAAGTAGCTTAATCAATTCATTCATAGATGAGGTGGTATTCGGGATTTCCACAAGGGGAAGTCCGTATCATCTGAAATTTTCCGCCGCCAGCGCAGTCGAAGTTTTTGTTGATATGGCCCCTAGCATTGCAGGCCCAAGGTATTGCAAGAATGTTTCTAAATTGCTCCAATCTTCAGAAGATCTTGCAGTTGCGGTTGGAGCCATTTTAGCTCTCCGGTCGCCGCATATTGCTGATGCTCTGGATGACGGGTGCCGGCCACCATTGAGACAATTTGTAAAGAAGCCAGAACTCGCTGCTAAATTGTCGACGATACACCGTGCCTTGCAAATAAACTGTACCAGAGACGTGGCTGAGCAAGAAGTTGGCAAGCTAACCTCGGCTGATTACGAAGTCTACGGATCCCTGACGAAAATTCACAAAAAACCGCATAAATCACTTGTAAAAAGAGCGATTGAATTGCTGATAGAGGAAGATGATGATCTTGAAAACACTCACGGAGTTAGGTTGATCATTCAAGATGCTGACGCCTCATGCTTGAATGATTCTATCAACGACGTTTTTAGCATAAGGGACAGCGGTGATTTTTCGCACAAGTTTATTAGCATATTGCAATGTCTTGACGGAAAAGGGTCGTTAGATAGAGAGGCGCTACAAGAAATATCTCGAAAGTACCACATAGAGGATATCGAATGGATTGAGGTTGGAGAATTTTAGGCAGGTTTCTTTTTTGCTTCCAGCATTTGGATCGCTCTTTGTCCAAATGCCCCCCATAGCAATCTGACACCGCATCAACCGACATGGCCCAGCCATGTCCGACGCAACCTTCACCGCTGTTGATCTCTCTCGACTTCCGCCCCCGGATATCGTCGAGACGCTCGATTTTGAGACGCTCTACGCGGAAGCGGTAGCGCGGCTGAAGGCGCAGCTGCCTGACCATGTGCTGCGCGACAGCGACCCGGCGGCAAAGGTGCTGCAGGATATCGCCTATCGCGCGCAGCAGCACCGCCAGCGCGTCAATGATGCCACCCATGGTGTGATGCCGGCGTTTGCAGTCAGTGCGGACCTTGACCAGATCGCGGCGCTGGTCGGCGCCACCCGCAAGACCATCACCCCGGCCGATCCTGCCACCGGCACACCCGCTGTCAGGGAAAGCGATGATGATTTCCGCCGCCGCATGGTCCTGGCGCCCGAAAGCTTTTCGGTCGCCGGCCCGCGCGGCGCCTATGTCAGCCATGCGCTGTCCGCCGATGCCGATGTGCTCGATGCCGATGCCTACAGCCCCAAGCCGGACGATATCCGCGCCTTGGTCATGGCCGTGCTGGCCGATCACAATGTCGATGCTGTGGTGGTTGATGCCATGTCGGCCGCCCTCGATGCTGCCGACTGGCCCGGTGACGTGATCGTTCCGATCCTGTCGCGCAGCGGTACCGGCGAAGCACCGCCGGAACTGATCGACACGGTCGAAGCCTATCTTTCCGATGAAACCCGCCGCCCGCTGACCGATCACGTGATCCCGCGCTCGGCTGAGATCGTCACCTTCGCGATCGAGGCGGCCATCACCACCTATGCCGGCCCCGATGCGTCGATCGTGCTGGCCGAGGCGCAGCGGCGCATTAACGCCTACGCCGCCGACAACCACCGGCTCGGCCGCGACATCACTCTTTCGGGGATTTACGGTGCCCTGCATGTGCCTGGCGTCCAGAATGTCGCGTTGGCGTCTCCAGCGAACGACATCGTCATTGCCCGCTATCAGGCGTCAAACTGCACCGGCATCACGCTGACCCATGCCGGGGTGGCAGAATGAACAGCGCCACCATCCTTCCGCCCCGGTCGACCGAGCTCGAGCGCGCGCTTGAGCGGGTGGCGATCGACATGCTGGATATTCCGGTACCGGTCCGATCGGTCTGGTCGCCAGACGATTGCCCGGTGGCCTATCTGCCATGGCTCGCCTGGGGGCTTTCGGTCGACAATTGGTCCGACGACTGGAGCGAGGCCGACCAGCGCGAAGCAATCCGGCAGGCCATCCCGCTTGCCCGCGTTAAGGGCACCAAGGCGGCCCTGCGCGCCGCGCTCGATCGCCACGATCCCGCCATTGGCATGCTCGACTGGTTTGAGGCAGATCCGCCGCTGCCGCCGCACCATTTCCGGCTCGACCTGCCGATCGCGGCGGACAGCCCGGTCCTCTATGATGAGCAGCTGGTTGCCCGGCTGCTGCGCGATGTCGAAGCGGTCAAACCCGTGCGCAGCCATATGCAGGCGACCCAGCGGCTCAATGCTGAAGTGGCCGGCTATCTGCTCGGCGTGGCCAATCCGGCCGGCTTTGTCCGCAGCGAGATGAGCGCGGACATGGAAAGCGCGCTCGATCCTGTCTGGGACAGCTTCCTTCAAACCGAAAACGGCGAGCCGCTGGCCTTGGAAAGCGGCGCCATGCTGGAGAAAGACTGATGGCGCTTTCGCTACGGATAACGCGCGCCGGTCGCGATGCCCTGATCAATGCCGAGGATGGTTCGACTGAGGCCATCCAGATCGTATCGGTCGGGCTCTCCTCCGTGCCCTTCATCATGGCCCCGACGCTCGAAGCCCTGCCGGGCGAATTCAAACGGCTTGAGTCCTTTGGCGGCCAGGCGGTCGATCCTTTCACCATCCACATGTCTGCCCAGGACAGCACCGCTGATATCTATGATCTGACCGGTATCGGCTTTTACCTGGGCGACGGCACGCTGTTTGCTGTCTACTCACAGGACGAACCGATCTTTCGGAAGGTATCGGTTGCCGTCTTCCTGATGGCCTTTGATGTGCGCTTCGAAAGTGCGGTGGCTGAAGCGATCGAGATGGGGGATGCATCCTTCCTCTATCCGCCCGCGACCGAATTTGTGCAGGGGGTGGCCCGTATTGCTACCCCGGCTATGGTCGAAGCTGGCACGGATGATCGCAGCATCGTCACGCCGCTGACGCTGGCTGGCCGGCTCGCTGCGTTCGTCGCCACGGTCGACGCCAGTATCTCTGGCTTCATCGACAGCGTGAATGCCTCACTGGCGGCACTGCTGGCCCGAACCATCACCGGCGGTGGTCTCGCCACGGGTGGGGGCAATCTGTCCGCCAATCGCGTGATCACCGTCACCGCTGCGGCCGGCGCGGATCTCGATGCCGGCACGGCGAACGATCTGGCGGTTACGCCCGCGGCTCTGCGCGCGACCGCTCGATCACTGGGCAGCACAGGCTGGATCAAGAACCCGGACGGCACCATTGAAATGTGGGGCCGCGTGGCGCCAGCCTATACCAGTGAAGGCGATTTCGCGGTCAGCTTCCCCACTGCCTTTCCCGAAGCCTGCGACAATGTCGTCATCTGCGATCTGATCACCAACGCCAGCACTGGCGTCGATGCATGGACCCAGCTGATCGACGCCGCGATCACCACCACCGGTTTCCGCGTCCAGGTTCAGGGTGGCTGGGGCAGCTGGGCTGTCCCGGTCGGCGTCCGCTGGCGTGCGAAGGGGCGCTGACATGACCATCTTCTATTCTGCCTCCACCGGTGCATTCTACGATGACGCCATCGGCTATCCCGAAGGCACCATTCCCGCCGATGCGGTTGAACTCACCCCGTCGCGTTATCAGGCTCTGCTGACCGCACAGGAAGCTGGCCGTTCGATCACCGCCAATGACCACGGCCGGCCGGTACTGGCACCGGGCCCCACGGCCGACCAGCGCCGCGTCGCGCTGATCGCTGCCATCAAGGGCGAGGCGCGCCGGCGGATCGAGGCAATCAGCCCCACCTGGCTCCAGCTGAACGACAGCCGTGCTCCCAGCCCGGCCGGGGCCGAACGCTTCGCTGCGATCGACGCGCTGCGCGCCGCCAGCAATCGCATTGAACAACAGCTGCAGGCAACGCCGGCCGCCGATCTGGCCGCCTTCGATATCCACACCAACCCTGAATGGGACGCCTGATTACATGGCTAAGATTTCTGCTCTTCCACGCCCCGTGGCTGCGCTCTCGGGCGCTGAGATGATGCCGCTGGTCAAAGACGGCCAAAGCGTGGTGGTAACGCTTGACGAAGTAGACAGCGCCATTGGTGCCAGAGCGCGCGCATCCATCGAACAGGCACCTTCCCTGCTGGTGGATCAGCCGAACCGCTTCTCGCCCGGCGAACTGGACTTTACTGCCAAGACGCACATGATCGGCGCGGGCGCATTGGCGACCACTGCCGGGCAGACCGTCGAAGGACTGGGCTACTGGCAACGCACCGTCACGGGTGGCGCGGCGGCAGTCACAGCGGGAACCACCTTCCGCTTTCCGCGCACGGACTTTGGTTCTCATGTCGTCGCCTCGGTGCTGTTTCTTTCAGTGGACCCCGCGTCATCTGGCAGCAGACCGTGCCGTTTCTTCATCCGGCAGCGAGATGCCAGCGAGGTTGAGATAGCCTCCTCGCTGGTGGTGGTCTCGGGAACGTCCGGCCTTTCAGTGCCAACGCGCTTCCGCCACGATCCGGCGGCGATTGTGCCCGGCTGCGCC
>PJTT01000615.1_pt1 | contig 19311 bp, 14 predicted proteins | sample 1512261 | NCBI WGS metagenome assembly PJTT01 (sample SAMN08177685, study PRJNA422409) | Soil metagenome, whole genome shotgun sequencing project. | isolation source: Soil (2) enriched on wood chips | place: USA: Madison | collected 2015-01-15
AAGATTTTGCCGATTTATATTATCTTTTAGAAATTTTCAGTTTAAGTGAAATCATCGATTTTTACAAAGAAAAATATCCGCATTTCAATACTATGATTGCGTTGAGAGCTATCAATTATTTTGATGATTTAGACTTATCTATTGAGCCTCCAATTTTTACATCTCCGTTAAAAACTAGTAACATTAAAGACCGTCTTACTACTGCAATTCTACACAAAGACAAGAAATTTTAACCCCACACCTTTGCTCCACACCCTACTCACCCTCATTTTCCTCACCGCCTGCCTGATACAATTGTGTTACGCAGTTTTTTTCGCGCTATCAAAAAGAAGCGACAACAGTGAGATTAATGCTAGTAAAATACCTACTTCCATCATCATCTGTGCCAAAAATGAAGCTAAAAATTTACAACAATTTTTGCCTTTTGTATTAGCACAAGATTATCCACAAGAACTGTTTGAGGTTATTATAGTCAATGACCAATCTACTGATGCCACCGCTGCGGTTCTTAAAGAATTTGCAATACGCTACCCCAATCTTAATACTATTACTATCCCAACAAAAACTGTAAAAACCTTACCAGGCAAGAAATACGCCTTGTCGAAAGGTATTGAAACAGCAAAATTTGACCACTTAGTTTTAACCGATGCAGATTGCAAACCAGCGACGAACCAATGGTTGTCACTTATTAATTCAAAAGTCAAAAGTCAAAAGTCAAAATTAGTTTTAGGTTATGGTGCCTATGAGGCCCATTCAGGGATTTTAAATAAATTCATTCGTTGGGAAACCGCCCATACCTGCATGCAATACAGCAGTTATGCATTGGCAGGACTGCCTTACATGGGTGTCGGCAGAAATTTGGCTTATTCAAAATCGCTATTGAATGAATTAAAAAGTGATGCAGCCTTTCAAGAAATTTATACCAGTACACCATCTGGCGATGATGATTTATTGATTTGCAAAATTGCCACGAAAGATAATGTGGCTATATGTTTGAATAAGGAAGCACATACAATTTCTGTACCACAAAAAACATGGAAAGCCTGGTGGAAACAAAAGACAAGGCATATGAGTACGGGTAAATATTACCCTAAAAAAGTAAAAAACTTATTGGGACTATATGCGCTTAGCCATTGCCTGTATTGGTTTGTAGGGCTGTTTCTTGTTATAATGGCATTTGAAACCGGACCTGATTCTCCATTTTCAATGTGGGAAATTGACTGTGTGGTTAAAATGCCCAATTATTCAACACGACTTATCATCCTGCTCTTTCTCATCAGGCTATTTTTGTATTGGTTCAATGCCTCATCCTGGTACAAAACACTTAACGAAAAAAAACTTTTACTATTTTACCCCCTCGGCGACTTGGGATGGGCATTCTATAACGTATTTTTGTCGCCGTATATATTATGGAAAAACAAACAGGCCTGGAAGTAGTACTCAGCTACTTCGATGACTTCTCTGAAACGCAGATTGCGCAATTGGCACAATTGCAAGATTTATACCAACAATGGAATGAACAAATTAATGTAATATCACGAAAGGACATTGATGCGTTGTACCTCAAGCACGTGCTACACTCGTTAAGTATAGTGCCTGTTTGCCCTTTTAATCCAGGTATGCGCATTATTGATATTGGTACTGGTGGCGGTTTTCCGGGTATACCTTTGGCAATATTTTATCCGGATGTAGAATTTTTGTTGGTAGATTCTATTGGTAAAAAGATTAAGGTGGTACAAGGTGTTGCCGATGGAATAGGCCTGAAAAATGTAAAGGCAGTTCATTCGCGTATAGAAGATATTCCGCAGAAAGATTTTGACTTTGCAGTATCGCGTGCTGTTGCTCCGCTTAAAGACTTGTGGCGCTGGGCAAGACCACTAATACAAAAAAGAAAAAGTACCGAACTTGCCAATGGCTTGATTTGCTTAAAAGGCGGCGACCTTAATCAGGAAATATCTGAAAGCGGCGTGCGCCCGTCATTGTGGGATGTAAATAAATTTTTTCCTGAACCCGGTTTTGAAGAAAAATTTGTGGTTTGGGTAGGGAAGTAAATAGCTATGAAGCCAGATTTAAGCATCTTAATTATTACCTACAACCGACCAGAGGATACGCTGGAGCTTTTGCAAAATCTCTATAACCAACATGATTGGAATAGTGTACTTCTGGAAGTTTTATTGTTGAACAATGATTCTACACAATCATACAAAATAGTCGAAGATTTCCTTGCACTGCATCCCGATTTCCCTGTTCGTTATATTCCTCATAATGAAAATCTGGGTGTAGCTAGAGGACGCAATTTTTTGGTAGAACGAGCTAAAGGCCAGCAATTACTTGTGCTCGATGATGATGTCATTTTCGACAGCGAAGACGCATTGGTAACTATTGCAGGTCTATTTCACAAGCCGCAGTTTGCAGAAAATAATGCCGCAGTCATTACGCTCAATATTCACTACTTCGATTCCAACGAACGACAACTTACAGCTTTTCCGCACAAGAAGAAGGAAAAATACGCTGATAAAGATTGGTTCCTAACTTCCTACTTCATCGGCGCGGCTCATTTGATGAAGCGCGAACTTTTTGACAAAACCGGCCTATACCCTACCGATTTCTTTTACGGTATGGAGGAATATGATTTGGGTTACAGAATTATCAACGCTGGTTACAGTATTGGTTACGATGCCGCAGTCAAGGTGCTACACAAAGAGTCTCCACTGGGTCGTGTACCCGGCAAAGAGCGGCAGCGTAGTTTTTGGTACAACAAAGCAAAAGTTCATTGGCGATACCTACCCAAAATGTACTTCTACAGTGCTTCCTTACTTTGGTCATTACATTATTTAAAAAAGACAAATTGGGATTTCAAAGGATTTGTGGCAACCTGGAAAGACATCGTAAAAATACCAGGCAAAGAAAATCGAAGCCCTATTTCGAGCCAAGCACTTGACTATTTGCACCAAACAGAAGCACAATTATTATTTTAGCTAATTTCAAAAATTAACTATTTATTGTAGATTGCAATCAAATTTGCGATTCTACATGAAAAGGCTGCCGCTATATATTTGTTTGCTATTTTCCTTTGTATTTAATATTATCTGTAATGCACAAACTGATACAGAATTTTGGTTTGCAGCACCAGAAGTAAGCTATTTTGATGGTACCCTTGATCGCCCGATTGTGCTTCGTTTTACTACGGGTTCTTTGCCGGCAAATGTAGAGGTCACACAGCCTGCAGGCGGTGGTATGCCAGATCAATCTTTATCCATCGCCGCAAATAGCACGATGACGCTTGATGTTACTGACTGGCTGGAAAATATTGAAGCGAAACCAGCCAACACCGTTTTAAACTACGGTATTAAAATTACCTCGAGCGCTCCTATTACGGCCTACTACGAAGTTGTGACAGGACCAGGCGGCTCCGAACAGCTTAATCCCGAAGTCTTTGTTTTAAAAGGCAAAAATGCGATAGGCACCGACTTCGTAATTCCCTCGCAAAACCTGATGCGAAACCATCCGGTCTATACACCTGCACCTAAAAATGCTTTTACAATTATCGCACTGGAAGATGATACGGAGGTTTATATAACGCCCTCTAAAAGCATTGTGGGACATGCGGCAGGCGACATTTTTTCAATAAATTTAGATCAGGGACAAGTGTATACAGCTCAAGCCTTATCTGAATTACCTGAAGATCATTTAGACGGCTCTTATGTTTCTACTGTCAAGCCTATTGCTATTACAGTATCTGATGACCTGTTGCATAGCGAAGAATTGGGCGGTTGTGCCGACTTAGGTGGCGACCAAATAATACCCATACAGTATTTGGGCACAGAATATATAGCAATGAACGGCGAATTAAATAGCCCTAATTCTGTACTTTTTATAACGGCAACGGAAGATGGTACAACCATCTCTAAAGATGGTACCTCGGTTGGGTCGATAGATGCATTTGAAACCTATCAGATGATAATAGCCGGGGCATCAACTTATGTAGAAACGAATAAAAAGGTAGCAGTATGGCAGTTGAATGGTATAGGCTGCGAAGTAGGATTAGCGATACTTCCTCAGATAACTTGTACTGGCAGCAGCACGGTTTCCTATACCCGCTCTCAGCCCAAAGATCTTTATCTCGATATATTTACGCAGTCAGGAAATGAGTCAGGATTTATAATAAATGGCAGCAGTTCTGTATTGACTGCTTCTATGTTTGACGATGTGCCAGGAACAGGCGGCACCTGGGTTGCGGCCAGCGTATCGTTACCATCAGACACTTATCCAGCAGGCTCGGTAATCCGTGTAGACAATTCTATTGGAAAATTCCACATGGGCGTGCTTGACGGCGGAGCCACAGGCGGTACGAGCTACGGTTATTTTAGTGATTTCGGATATCTCTCTGCACCGAATGCGCAAGCATCCACTGCTTGTGAGGGCGATACGATAAAATTATTTGCCGGTGTCGTTTCCGAGGGCTATTCATGGTTAGGGCCGGATGGATTTACCAGTTCTGAGGCTAACCCAATTATCTTAAATGCAACAGAAGAAAACGTAGGTGTCTATTTTCTAACAGTTACAAGTTCTTGTGGAGAACTTAAAGATAGCATTTTTGTAGGCCCGCTAAAGGCCTATCCAATTGTAGCTGCAAATGATGATACACTTCTTTGCGATGGAGACATACTCAAGTTGTCAATCAATGAAGTGGCAGATGGACACAGCATAACGTGGCAGGGACCTGGCGGTTTTTCTTCTACAGAAAAAGATGTCGAAGTTTCTTTTCCGTTGCCGGGAATGTACATCGTTCGGGTTGATAATGATGGTTGTGCAAAGTCGGATACAGTAAATGTGGAGGTAGTAAATAACGTGGAAGTTGATCTGGGAAGAGACACAATTATCTGTATAGGGAAACCGCTTACATTAGATGCGAGCGGTAGCAACGGTAATTATTTATGGAGCAACGGCAGTATAAATAGCAAACTAATAGTAGAGGAAACCGGGAAATACTGGGTGGAAATAACACTGCCACCATCATGCAAAAGTTCAGACACCATTGATGTGGAATTTGTGCATTGTGAAGCTTGCATTCCGCTTGTGCCATCAGCTTTTTCTCCTAATAATGACGGCATGAATGATATTTTCCGTCCGGTGTACAAGCCATATTGCTTCGTTTATAATTATCACATGCAAATATACAGTCGATGGGGTCAGCGACTTTACAACAGTTTTAGAATTGAAGATGGCTGGAACGGATGGGTACACGATAAAACCGCAGATTTGGGTGTGTACATGTATTACATTACCTATCGGGAAAGTGCGGACGGCGAAGAAATAGTCATCAAAGGAGATGTAACCCTATTACGCTGAGAGTCATTGCCTATCTTTAATCTCAAATACCTGTCAGTGATTTTTCTCTTATATAGTATAGTGCGGCAGATATGTTCTTGATACCGGCATAAATACAAGCTCATCGTCTTGCCCCATGCGCAATTCATTCGCATTTAAGTGCTGGGGCGGAGCAACGTAAGATACCTGAGCATTTAACTATAGCAGCCAACTAAGAGTTCCAAACCTGTAAGATTCTATCCCCATATTCGTCAATAACACCAACTCGCCATCAGGGTTTACTTCCTGTACAAACGCGGTAAACTTTTTACCGTTTTCCAGCTCTTCAAAATTCACTTGCTTTCCCCGTTTAAATAATAGATTATTATAGGCATCAAATAGCTTTTCATCGGCACGCAACAAGCTATTTAAGATTCCGGCACGTATATCTGTAACTATTTCCTGCAAGTCGTACTGCTTCCCCGATTCTTTACCGAGGGAGGTTGCGTTAGGCATGTCTTCCGGAAAATTAATTTGATTTACATTCAGCCCCATGCCTACCACAGCGTGCGTCCAATCCATGCCACGAAATACGTTTTCAATCAATATCCCACATGCCTTTTTGTCATTGATATAGATGTCATTAGGCCACTTAATAGTCACTACGCCATCGCTATAAATTGTTTGCAAATATTTAGCAATCACGCAGGCGACTGTGGCGCTTAGATAGAACTGCTTGCTCACAGGCAAGTCAGGCATCAGTATCAGGCTCATCGCAATATTTTCACCTGACTCATCTTTCCATTCGCGCCCGCGTTGCCCTCTGCCATTGGTCTGATGCAAGGCCCATATTACATCGCCATGGCGTGCCATTCCGTCGTCGATAAGTTGCATGGCATAATTATTGGTGCTATCTATTGTAGCGAAGTATTGAAGCCATTCCGTAAATGTTTTTTCTGAATTTGGTGCCAAAAGATTTCGTAATTTTGAACGCAAGGTATTATTAGAAAAGCGAATTTTCACCGATTATTTTTTGATAGATTATCAGGACTTCTGAATTTCGCCTTTTACATTACATCAATCGAAAGAAAAAATAATTTGAGCAAAATAACCACCAGTACTACTAGTACTACTACTGCCACCTCTACGAACATAACCCGCCTAAACCGCAACAGCAAGCTGTTTAAAGTAATTCTTGACGCCATCAGCGATAAAAAAGGACAAAACGTTGTTTCCCTCGACTTGCGTAAAATAGACGAAGCCGTGGCCGACTTTTTTATCATTTGCGATGCGCAATCTCATATACAGGTAAAAGCCATTGCCGACAACGTGGAAGAGCGTGTGCGCGAAGAGGTTAAGGAACGTCCTTACCACTTTGAAGTGGGCACTACCTGGACATTAGTAGATTATGTAAATGTGGTGGTGCACGTTTTCCAGACTGAAGAACGCAAATTTTACGATTTGGAGGGTCTTTGGATGGATGCAGAACGTAAAGAACACGAATAGTCTTTTCCCGAAAAAATATAATCAAATTTCACCAGAACAATTAACGTAGCCTTTTGGCATGAAAAAAGGCAAGGACATATTATTTTATGGAAGATAAGAAAAACAGAATGCCTGGTGGCCGACCGCCGGGTTCTGATGGAAACAACCCGAATCCAAAAAAAGGACCTAAGTTTAATATTTATTGGATTTATGGGCTATTGGTATTGGCACTGATTGGATTGAACTATTTTGGAAGCAGCTCCCCATCCTCGTCTTCTAAGAACATTTCCTTTCTCGAATTTAAACAAAACTATCTCGATAAAGGTGATGTGAAGAAAGTGGTGGTGGTTAATAAAGAAATAGCCGAAGTTTACCTGAATAAACCAGCTCAGCCACAACCCGAAAAGCAAAACCCTATTGGCTTTGGCAAAAAAGCAGATGAACCTAATTTTCAGTTTAATATAGGCTCTTACGAAGTTTTCGACCGCAACTTTCAAGATGTCATGAAGACTTACGCGCAAGAAAACAAACCACAAGTACCTGTTGAAGTAGAAAGCCGCGGCAACTTCTTCCGCGATTTTTTAAGCAGTGCATTTCCATTGCTGATACTGATGGTTATTTTGTGGATTTTCATTTTCCGCAAAATGGGTCCAATGGGTGGCGGTGGCGCCGGAGGCGGTATTTTCAGCATTGGCAAGTCTAAGGCACAGCTATTTGAAAAAGGTACTAAAGTCAATATTACTTTTAATGATGTTGCCGGTCTTGACGAGGCAAAAGTGGAAGTAATGGAGATTGTAGATTTCCTTAAAAACCCTAAAAAATACACCGCACTGGGTGGTAAAATACCTAAAGGTGCGCTATTGGTAGGCCCTCCGGGTACAGGTAAAACCTTATTGGCAAAAGCCGTTGCCGGAGAAGCGCAGGTTCCGTTCTTTTCTATGTCCGGCTCTGATTTCGTGGAAATGTTTGTGGGTGTAGGTGCAAGCCGTGTGCGTGATTTGTTTAAGACGGCAAGAGAAAAAGCGCCTTGTATTGTATTCATCGATGAGATTGATGCAATCGGTCGTGCCCGTGGTAAAAATGCTGTAATGAGCAATGACGAGCGCGAAAATACCCTGAACCAAATGCTGGTAGAGATGGATGGATTTAGCGGAGATAGCGGTATTATTATGCTGGCTGCTACCAACCGTCCGGATGTATTGGATCCTGCATTGTTACGTCCGGGTCGTTTTGACCGTCAGATTTCTATTGACTTGCCGGATGCCAAAGGTCGTGAGGCTATTTTCAAAGTGCATTTGTCCACGATTAAAATCTCCAGCAATCTGGATATTAAAAAATTGGCAGTACACACACCTGGTTTTGCCGGTGCAGATATAGCGAATGTTTGTAACGAAGCAGCTTTGATTGCGGCTCGTAATGGCAAGAACGAAGTAGATATGCAGGACTTCAATGATGCTATTGACCGTATTATAGGTGGCTTGGAAAAGAAAAGCAAAATCATTTCCCCTGAAGAGAAAAAGGTAATTGCTTTCCACGAGGCAGGTCATGCAGTGGCTGGCTGGTTCCTGGAAAATGCACATCCTTTGGTAAAAGTGACGATTGTACCAAGAGGTACAGCTGCTCTTGGCTTCGCACAATATTTGCCTAAAGAAAAATACCTGACACTCACGCAAGAGTTGCTGGACGATATGACGATGACGCTTGGCGGTCGTGCGAGTGAAGAAATCTTCTTCGGAAAAATTTCTACGGGCGCATTGAGCGATTTGCAACAAGTTACGCGTACTGCCTATGCTATGGTAAGCATCTATGGTATGAACGATAAAATTGGTAACATCTCGTTTTATGATCCTCAAAATGAAGGTAGTTTCCAAAAACCATATAGCGAAGAAACGGGTAAGATTATAGACCAGGAAGTAAAAATACTGTCTGACGAAGCTTATGCAAGAGCGTTGGCTTTGTTGAGAGATAAGAAGAAAGAAGTTGAAATCATAGCCGAAGAATTGTTGAAAAAAGAAGTGTTGTTTAAAGATGATTTGGAAAGACTGATAGGTAAGCGCCCGTACGACGAGCATCCAACCATTGATGTGTTGCCTATTGCTGATAACAGCGCCGCTATAAACGAAGCAATAAAAAACGAAACTGAAAATACGGTTACTCCGCCGAACGATGCTAACAACATAGCGGACGATAAGACAACAGAATCGTAATTGAAACTTGAATAACAAAACGAACAAGCCTCTCTGAAATCAGAGAGGCTTGTTCGTTTTAGGAATTGAGTCTGTCCCAAACCTATAAGGTTTTAAAAACCTTATAGGTTTGGCGATAACGAAAAATCTGCACGGATTAAAACACTCCTACGCTTTTCTACATCCATTCTCTCCTGAAAACTCTATATTTGCCGGCGACACACTATTGGTTCTATTACAAGTCCTTTTACGGGAAATAATAGCGCAAAATAGCATTACCCATATTTCTCAATATGTTTCTGATGATTCGATATACCGCATGAATACCACACCTGAAAATGCTATAAATAGCCAAGGTTTAACCTACAGATTTGCAAATGGAGATAAGGCTGCATTTGAAACATTGTATGACCAATACGCACCAATCGTCTTTGGCATCATGCTTCAACTGACGGAGAACAAAAAGCTGGCTGAAAATTTACTTTCAGACTGTTTCGTGGCTGTATGGCAAAGCAAAAATCTGTATAAACCGGAAAATTCATTTTTAGGTTGGATGTTGGGTATTATGCGGCCCATTGTTTGCCTCACATTACAACAACCTGACAGCACTATTTCAAATAGCTTAAGGAATGTCCTCATCAAACAAAAAGTACAACTCTAACATGGATACAGTGGAACAATTTATTAACTCCGGCATTCTTGAGTCGTACATTTTGGGTTTAAGCAGCGCCGAAGAAACTACCGAAGTACTTACCATGATGGCTGCTCATATTGAAGTGAGGGAAGCCGTAACCTCACTGGAACTGATGCTGGAAAGCTATGCCCAGCAACAAGCACAGGTGGTAGACCCCGTGGTAAAATCTTTCCTGATGGCGAAAATCAACTATATGGAACGCCTGGGCGGAGGCGAGCCACCAGCTGCGCCCCCTCAACTACATATTGGCTCTAAATTAGCAGACTACGACGAATGGCTTAACAGGACCGACCTTATGCCCGAGCCGGATTGCGACGATATGGAAGCGAGGATTATCAGCGCGACAGAATCTATGCTTACGGCAATTGTATGGTTGAAAAAAGGTAGTCCGCCGGAAATGCATACCGACGAACTGGAAAGCTTTTTGATCGTGGAGGGCACCTGCAATATTGTAGTAGACGGCACCGATAACCACTTGAAACCAGGCGACTATTTTGCTATTCCATTACATGTATGGCACGAAGTAATTGTTACTTCCGAAGAAACATGCAGGGTAATATTGCAACGTGCTGCTGCATAGCTGAAAGAAAATAGGCAAAATAGCCTTTCCAAACTTTTACATCCGTTCTTTTGTTAGCATTAAAAATGCCAACTATGAGAAGCCGGATTATAATGTTGTTATGCATTGCCCTATCCTACAATGCTGCCGCGCAAAACAAGCGGGTAAGCATGAGCGCGGAAGACTCTGTAAAAAGCATGATTGAGGCGCTGCCGGAGGTTAAGGAAAAAGACCATGTCTACGATTCCCTCACCAATAGGAAGCAACAAATTATTATCAAAATAACCCCACCTGACACTGCTGTACCCTACTATTATGTAGAGGCGGGTTATCAGGGCAACACCAGGTTTCAGCCGCATTTCTATTTTTATGTAGACCTGCCTAATAATATGATTTATATCGAAGATTGGGATCATGGCGATCGCACTACGCTGGAGCAATGGCGCATTCGCCGCCAGCAGCCGAAGACGCCTGAACAGGTGGCAGAATAGGCTTTAAGCGGATTGAATCGAAAAACCTATATTTGCGATACAACGATTATACATGCCGCAACACGAAATAAAAGCCTGTCCAAGATGCCAGCAATCATTTGAATGCAAGGTAGGCAATGTTTCAGAATGCCAATGTAGCGGTATTTCATTCAACGATAGCGAGAAAGATTATGTAGCAGATAAATATTCAGACTGCCTCTGCCGCAATTGCCTATTACAAATCAAACATGAAATAAGGCTGAAAGAATTTAACGCTGTAGCGGGAAAGCTGTTACCGTAGATATTTCGATAGTTATTAAATCATTCCTTAAGAGCTCTGTAATTTAAGATTACATTGATATTGCTTAAGAGAGAGGGGAATGAAATGAAAATATTTGAAACCGATACTTTTCAGATGAGTATTTTGCAATGCGAAGCATCTTTGCGCTCTATTGATTAGATTAATAACCGCAGAGACTCGCAAAGTACGGCGCAAAGACCCGCAAAGTAGGCGTTACTCTTATTTTCTCTGCGATTACTTTGCGTGGCTCTGCGGTTAAAAAATAAACCTTTCAAGGACGACTATTTAATCCGTTCATACACCTCTCCCCAAACGCTATTAATCTGCATCGTATACACAAGTTTGAAAGTACTATCAGACTTTACAAACCCGTATTTACCTTCGGGCTCAATATTGGTTAGAATTACGAACTGAGTGCCTCCCTGGAGCATTTCTGAAACAGCGTGAAAAACACGCTGCTCCGATGATAAATAGCCGGTATAAGGGTCTGTAAGAATTATTCTTTGTAAGTATTGGTCAGAACAAATGCCGGCTTCAAACGCATTTCTTTTCTCCAGAAAATCAACTATACCTTGTTGCACTTTCATGGCATTGTATGCACCCAGATTACTGTCGTTATGCCCCCTGTCTTTTGCGAAAGCAATAGCCAAAATTGCAGCAATAGCAAGGGAACTCAGCCAGGCTCTCTTCAATAGAAGCTGCTCTGCAAACGTGCTGATTAATACGGATAAAATTAGCAGGAGCGGAAGCAATGCTACCAACAAATAGCGGGAAATAAGGATATTAAACGATGAAAACAACATAAACGCCACTACAAATAATCCTGAACATAGTATCAGTAATTTGCCTTGCTTAGCACTATTCCAAATTGCTGTATTTATGGTGATACGGCGGCGAATGACTATAATTGCAATGACGCACACCAATAACACGAGCCATTGATAAGCCCGCAAATCGGATATAAATAGTATCGTAAAACAACTTTTTATTTTCTGAAAGACATCCTGCGAGCCAGTGTCGATTAGATTTTCATGGACGGGGAATATTAGCCAACCGGTATGTTGGTATTGCAAAAGGAAAAATAGAACGAACGGAACCAACGCCCCTATCAGCATCAAAATCCGCACGAGATTCTGCATGAAATGCGCTCTATTTCTAACAAGTTGAATCAGTGCATGAACACCCAGTACAAAGCCTAAAATTAGTCCGCTTTCCTTTGTCAATAATAGCAGGGATAGGCTAATCAATAGCAAAATATTGCGACGGGAGCTATATGCAAAAATAGTAAGCATACCCAAAGCAGCCAGTAGTACCTCAGGCAATAAAAAGGTAGCCTGAACAAAAAATAAAACTTGAAACGCTACGAGCAATGACGCGTTGAAAGCAACCAACTTATTGAATATGCGCAAACCTGTTTCATAAACAATGATAATGGCAGAACATGCCACCATCAAAGAAAAGCTATGCATTGAAATAGAAGAAGTGTCCCAGATTTTCATCCACGCAGAAGCCAGGAAATGAAACAATAGTGGATGTCCTCTGCTATATTCTTCGGGGAGCGAGCCGGGTAATAATGTAGGCCCTAATTCAAACATCCTGCGAATGGCAGAAGCATACGGCCAGCATTCATCCCAATAAAACGGCACATTAAGGTGCGGTATTTTAAGGGCTACAAAAAGTAAAACAATAGCTATAAGTCCGATTCTTTCTTTAAAAAATACAGCCATTTTACTATTCATACCAAGGGTTTCTGATGTTGTTGTCAAATATAGCATTTGACTTTTAACGAAATAGAGTTTTCAAATAAAAAAAACAGGTTGCTCTTGGTAGAACAACCTGTTTCGAAAAATACAATTCTAAAAATAAATCCTTAGAACTTATCTGCTACAGCACCTTCAAGAAGTACGGTAGTTTTGTTATTCAATGTTTCCACAAACCCGCCGTTGATCTGGTAAGTCTCGTGGTTGTTGGTTTTATCTTTCAATATCTTCATTTTGCCGGCACCCAGGGCAGCTACCATTGGGGCGTGGTTTTGTAATATTTCAAATGAACCTTCAACGCCAGGCAATTGAATGCCGTAAACTTCTCCACTAAAAACTTTATGCTCGGGTGTTACTATTTCTAATTGCATATTGCAAATTCAAAATTAAAAATTCAAAATCCAAAATTAGTTTTTGGCTTGTTCCATCAGTTTTTTGCCTTTTGCAATAGCATCGTCGATAGTACCTACAAGGTTAAAGGCAGCTTCAGGATACTCATCCACTTCGCCATCCATAATCATGTTGAAACCACGAATCGTTTCTTCGATAGGTACCAATACACCTTGCAAACCTGTAAACTGCTCTGCTACGTGGAATGGCTGAGAAAGGAAACGTTGTACACGACGAGCGCGTGATACAGTCAGCTTATCTTCTTCGCTCAACTCATCCATACCAAGGATAGCGATGATATCTTGTAACTCTTTATAGCGTTGCAAAATCAATTTCACACGGTCAGCACAGTTATAGTGCGCTTCCCCTACTACAACCGGAGTAAGGATACGAGAAGTAGAATCCAATGGATCTACCGCAGGATAGATACCCAAATCCGCAATTTTACGAGACAATACCGTAGTTGCATCCAAGTGGGCAAATGTAGTTGCCGGAGCTGGGTCGGTTAAGTCATCCGCAGGTACATATACCGCTTGTACAGAGGTAATAGAACCAGATTTAGTTGAAGTAATACGCTCTTGCATCAGACCCATCTCAGTAGCCAACGTAGGTTGGTAACCCACCGCTGATGGCATACGACCTAATAGTGCCGATACTTCAGAACCAGCTTGTGTGAAACGGAAGATATTATCTACGAAGAACAGGATGTCTTTACCTTTTCCTGTGCCATCACCATCACGGAAATACTCCGCCATAGTAAGACCAGACAAAGCCACACGAGCACGAGCGCCCGGAGGTTCGTTCATCTGTCCGAATACGAAAGTTGCTTTTGAATCTTTAAGGCCTTCCAAATCAACCGCGTTCAAATCCCATCCGCCTTCTTCCATGCTGTGCATGAATTTTTCACCGTATTTTACGATACCGGCTTCAATCATCTCACGCATCAGGTCATTACCTTCGCGGGTACGCTCACCCACGCCGGCAAATACTGAAAGACCACCATGGCCTTTTGCGATATTGTTGATCAACTCCTGAATCAATACAGTTTTACCTACACCCGCACCACCAAACAAACCGATTTTACCACCTTTTGCATAAGGCTCAATCAGGTCAATTACTTTGATACCTGTAAACAGAATTTCAGTAGAAGTGCTCAGGTCTTCAAACTTTGGCGGCTTAGCGTGGATAGGACGAGTTACTGTTTTATCCGGCTGTGGCAAACCGTCAATAGCATCACCTGTTACGTTGAACAAGCGACCATTAATCTGGTCTCCTGTAGGCATCGCAATTGCTTTACCTGTATCAGTTACTGCAAGTCCGCGTACAAGTCCTTCAGTACCATCCATCGCTACGCAACGAACGCTATCTTCGCCAAGATGCTGTTGAACTTCCATTACCAATTTTTCCCCGTTTTCACGAGTCAGCTCAAGAGCGTTGTAAATTTCAGGTAATTTGCTGTCTGAAGAGAAGTGAACGTCGACTACAGGGCCGATGATTTGCTTGATTTTACCAACGTTAGGCATATCAAAAATTAAATTTTTTATAAATAGATTTTCAATTCGGCTGCAAAGGTAGTACTAAAACGCCAAAAACAAAAAAGCAACAAGAAAAATGTTACCTGTTTATTAACAGCTATTATTTAAGCGATAACTACTACCCTATTTTACTGCCATCCGCCCCCTAAATCGTGATACACCCGCACTACAGACTGCAATTGTGCGCGCTTAGTTTCTACTAATTCCAGCTTGGCCTCCAGCACATCGCGTTGCGTGGTCAGTACTTCCAGGTAATCAGCACGTGCCGATTTAAAAAGGTCGCCGGCGATGTCGATAGATGTAGTCAATGCCGCTACTTGTTTTGATTTCAAAGCATAGCTTTCTTCCAGATTGTTGATTTGCGATAATTGAGTCGACACTTCCAAATAGGCATTTAAAATACTGCGCTGGTAATTATATACTGCTTTAACCTGCCGTGCGCCAGATGAAAAATACTCAGCCTTGATGGCATTTCTATTAATAAGTGGCCCCGCCAAATCGCCCACGAGAGATGCAATCAATGATTCAGGCAATGTTGCAAGATACCTCGGATTAAAAGCCTGCAAGCCGATACCGGCATTGATACTCAGCGAGGGAAAAAACTCAGCACGTGCTGCTTTCACATCCAGTTTTGCAGCGGCTAATTCATGTTCCGCTTGTTGAATGTCAGGTCGATTGCTCAACAATGCTGCGGGCACACCCGAATAAACAATAGGTGGTACGGTACTCAAAAACGAATCTGCCGACCTATCTATATGGTCGGGATAACGGCCTAATAATAAATATAGCCTGTTTTGCGTGGCTGCAACCTGCTGCATAAAATCATACTCCAGACTTTGCGAGTGCAATACCTCTGCCTGAAACTTTTGTACCGCAAGTTCCGTAGCACGAGCGGCGGCCTTTTGTGCCTTTACTGTCTCCAGTCCATTTTTCTGCAATTTTATATTTTGCCGCACTATTTCCAGCTGGTTATCGAGCGCTATTAAATCATAATAGGTATCGGCCACCTCAGCTATGAGATTGGTCAACACATAATTTTTACCCTCGACTGTAGCCAGGTAACGCTGCACCGCTGCTTGCTTTTTATTGCGCAGTTTTTTCCAGATATCTACTTCCCAACTTGCCTTAGCCATTACATTCAAATCTGCAATCGGATTTGGGACTTTTTGTCCGGGCGTAATTTCACTCATTTCATCGGCGGCGCCCCGGGGCGTATAGCGCGCTACCTTATCTACACCGGCGCCTGCGCCCAAACTTACATTGGGCAGATAGGCCGCCTTTCTCCATCGGATTTCATTGCGGGCTATTTCTATTTCCTGCAAAGTCATTTGCAAGTCCTGATTGTGCGCTATAGCTGTATCAATCAGCGACACTAATTTAGGGTCGGTAAAGAAACTGCGCCATGCAGGCAAAGGATGCGCTGTAGTATCCCTTGCACCGACAAAGCTTTGAGGCACTGTTTTATCTTCGTCCTTGGATACTAATTTAGGAACGTTGCAACTGTAAATACCGGTAGATATTGCAGCTACAGTTAAAATACTGTTTGATTTTATACGGAACATATTTAAGCTATTACTTCGGTTAATGGGTTTTCGTCTTCGTTTTTAATCAGTTTTCTTTTGGCCGCTATGGTACCGAATATGAAATACAATCCCGGTATCAGAATAACGCCAAACACCGTTCCCAGCAACATGCCGCCGGCAGCAGCAGTACCTATTGTACGGTTGCTGATAGCACCCGGTCCATGTGCAAATACCAATGGAATCATGCCTGCTATAAATGCAAATGAAGTCATCAAAATAGGTCGGAAGCGCACTTTGGCACCGGCTATTGCTGCTTTGTAAACGCTTATACCTTCATTGCGCTTTTGCATTGCAAACTCCACAATCAATACAGCATTCTTACCCAAAAGACCTACCAACATTACCAACCCAACCTGCGCATATACATCATTAGAAAGGCCTAATAATTTCAGCAACAAAAAGGTGCCGAATATACCTGCCGGTAAAGAGCATATCACCGCTAATGGCAGAATGAAGCTTTCGTATTGCGCAGCTAACACCAGATACACAAACCCTAATACGATTAAGAAAATAACCAATGCCTCGTTGCCTCGCGAAGCCTCATCTTTTGTAAGCCCCTCCCAGCCTATATCGTAGCCACGTGGCAATGTCTGTGCTGCCACTTCTTGTATTGCTTTAATAGCCTCACCCGTACTGTATCCGGGAGCCGGTTCGCCTTTGATGGCAGAAGACGGATACATATTATAGCGCGTGATTTCATTAAGACCATGCGTTTTCTTCAAGGTCATAAAAGAGGAGTATGGCACCATTTCATCGCGGCTATTTTTTACAAATAGCTTCAATATATCATCGGGCAAAGCACGGTACTCGGGCGATGCCTGCACATACACTTTGAAGAATGTACCGAACCTTACAAAGCCCAGTTCATAAGTGCTACCAATCAAAATAGACAGATTATTCATGGCCTGTTCAATATTTACGCCTTTTTGCATAGCCGCCTCATTATTGATTTCCAGCTCGTACTGCGGGTAATTGGCACTGAAGAAAGAAAACAACCCTTTCAACTCTTTCCGCTTTTTAAGCGCAGCCATAAATTCATCATTTACCTGCTCCAGCTCTTTGTAATTGTCGCTGTTTGTTTTATCCAGCAAGCGCATAGAGAAGCCACCTGCTGCACCATAGCCCGGCACTGCCGGCGGACCAAAGAACTCAATCGTCGCTCCGGAAATGTCCTTGCATTTCTCTTCCAGCTCTTCTATTATTTCGTTTACACTTTCTTTTCGTTCAGACCAATCTTTCAATGCAATCAGGCATGTGCCGGCATTAGAGCCCCGGCCTTCGGTAAGCACCTCGTAACCAGCCAACGCAGTTACAGATGAAACACCTTCGACATGCTCAGCCACTTTCTGCAACTGACGGGCTACATCATTGGTGCGCTCTAATGTAGCACCGGGTGGCGTTTGCACGATGGCGTATATCATACCCTGGTCTTCATTGGGAATGAAACCTGATGGCAATACTTTGGCAACGCCAAATATACCTAAGCCAAATATGGCCAGTATTGAAAAGGTAACAACACGACGATTCACTATTTTTTTGAGGAACAGTGCATAGCGAATATTCAACCGGTTGAACTTGCGATTGAAGCCATCCAGAAATTTGTCCAGGACATTTTTCTTCTTTTTCTTGCCATGATTATTTTTCAAAATCATAGCACACAATACCGGCGTCAAGGTCAATGCTACAAAGCCTGATATAACAATAGAACAAGCCATTGTAATAGAAAATTGACGGAAGAAAATACCAACAGGTCCCGACATAAATGCAACGGGCACAAACACCGCCGTCATCAATAAGGTAATGGCTATTACCGCACCGCTAATTTCTCTGATGACTTCTATCACGGCTTTATACACAGATAAATGTTTCTCTTCCATTTTGGCATGCACTGCTTCTACTACCACAATGGCATCATCCACCACAACACCAATGGCCAGTACAAGCGCGAAGAGTGTAATGAGATTAATGGTAAGTCCGAACAACTGCATAAATGCAAATGCTCCTACCAACGAAATAGGCACTGCTATAATCGGTATCAATGTAGAGCGCCAATCGCCAAGGAAAAGAAAGACCACAATAGCCACCAGCACGAAAGCCTCTACCAGCGTGTGTACCACCTTTTCTATTGATGCATCCAGAAAGTTGGATACATCATAAGTTATCTTGTAATCCATTCCCGGCGGGAATGATGTTTTCTTAATTTCTTCAAGCTTTTCTTTTACTTCGTTGATAACATCGCTTGCATTACTGCCATAGTTTTGCTTGAGCGTGATAGACGCAGATGGTAAGCCATCTAGATTGGAATAAATATCGTAAAACTCGCTACCAAGCTCGACTGTAGCCACATCTTTTAAATGCAGCATTTCGCCATCAGCATTAGCCCGCACGATTATATTTTCATACTGTTCGGGTTTATTGTACCGCCCTTTATAGGTCAGCACATATTCCAACGCCTCCGATTTTTTACCCGTGCTCTGCCCTATTCTACCCGGCGTGCCTATTATACTTTGCTGGCTCATTGCCTGCATCACTTCGTCGGTCGAAACATTGTAGGCGCGCATCTTATCAGGATTGAGCCATACACGCATGGCATAAATGCGGCTACCCAGAATCTTAGCACTACCCACACCATTGAGCCTGCTTATTTCAGGAATGATATTGACATTGGCAAAGTTGTACAGGAATTTCTGGTCCGCATTTTTGTCTTTGCTGTAAAGGTTTACATACATCAACATATTAGGCGAAGTATAACTCACAACCAATCCCTCGCGCTGCACCAGTTCCGGCAGTCGGTTGGTCACCTGCTCTATTCTCGTCTTTACGTTAACCATTGCCTGACTTGGGTCGGTGCCCAAATTAAAATAGACCATGATAGTCGCTTCGCCCGCACTCGTTGCGTCAGAGGTCATATACTTCATGCCCGGTGTGCCGTTAATGGCTTTCTCCATCGGAACCAATACTGATTCCGTCAAAATTTGTGCACTCGCACCGGGGTAAGCTATATTCACTACCACTACCGGTGGTGCTATATCAGGGTA
>PJTT01000623.1_pt1 | contig 18915 bp, 18 predicted proteins | sample 1512261 | NCBI WGS metagenome assembly PJTT01 (sample SAMN08177685, study PRJNA422409) | Soil metagenome, whole genome shotgun sequencing project. | isolation source: Soil (2) enriched on wood chips | place: USA: Madison | collected 2015-01-15
GAGTGTACTAAATGCAATAAGGAACAAATTAGTAATGAGAATTTTTGCTTGTGTACATAATAAACGATTTTATGAAAAAAACTACCAATATAATTTGCTAAAACCATAGAAATCGACGCAAGGAACGATGATCAGGGAACTACAGCTGGTAACATAAAAATAAAAACCCTGCCGAAGCAGGGTTTTATACTTACTAAAACAATAGACATTATCTTAAGAACAATAACTCACGGTATTTAGGTAGGTACCAGTTTTTGTCGTCAACCAATAATTCTAATTTATCGGCGTGATAACGGATGGCATCAAAGAAGGCATCTTTTACCTGTGATTGGTAAGCGATGGCTTTGGTGCGGGTATCTTCCATGTTGTTGCATATTTTACGGGCTTCAATCATTTTTTCTACCAGATCGCTTGCCTTGTTGATATGCTCGGAAATTTTGTCTAAAATTTGTTTTTGGTTGCTGAATGCTTCTTCGGTTAAGCCTGCATCTTTTAAACCTTTAATGTTAGACGCTAAAAGATTTTGGTAACGGATAGAAGGAGGCAGGATATGACTGGTGGCCAATTCGCCCATTAAACGTCCTTCAATCTGAATTTTTTTGATGTACTTTTCTAATTCAATTTCGTGACGTGCTTCTAACTCAGAGTGTGTGTAAATACCACAACTGTGGAATAAATGTTTGGCTTTATCAGTAACCATTCCGTCTAGTGCTAACGGCGTAGTTTTTACGTTTGGTAAACCTCTTTTTTCTGCTTCTTTTTCCCAACTTTCGCTATAACCATCGCCTTCGAAAAGAATTTTTTCGCTGGCTACAATGTACTCACGTATAACGTGCATGATAGCGATTTCTTTTTTCTCACCTTTTTCAATTAAACCATCTACATCGGCTTTAAATTGTTTTAAGGTTGCCGCCATGATAGTGTTTAACACGGTCATAGGATTGGCGCAGTTAGCGGTAGAACCTACTGCACGGAACTCAAATTTGTTACCGGTAAAGGCAAAAGGAGAAGTTCTGTTACGGTCGGTATTATCTAACAATAACTCAGGAATGCTTTTGTGAATGTCAATCTTCAACATGCTTTCATCCTGCTCGTCAAAATTATCACCCACTCTTTCTTTAACATCGTTTAATACTTTACTTAAGTATTGACCAATGAATACAGAGATAATAGCAGGAGGAGCTTCGTTTGCACCTAAACGGTGATCGTTAGATGCAGAAGCGATTGAAGCTCTTAAAATATCGGCATAATCATGAACCGCTTTAATGGTGTTTACAAAAAATGTAAGGAACATTAAATTGGTTTTTGGCGTTTTACCGGGTGCTAATAAGTTAACACCGGTATCAGTTGCCATGCTCCAGTTATTATGTTTACCACTACCGTTAATACCGGCAAATGGTTTTTCGTGTAGTAACACACGTAATTTATGGCGGCGTGCAACACGATCCATCACATCCATTAATAAGGAGTTATGGTCAACGGCTACACTTACTTCTTCAAAAATAGGCGCACACTCAAACTGAGCAGGTGCAACCTCATTATGACGGGTGCGTAAAGGAATACCTAACTTGTAAGACTCGTTTTCAAAGTCACGCATATAAGCATATACACGCTCAGGAATAGAACCAAAATAGTGGTCTTCTAATTGTTGGTTACGGGCAGAGTTGTGACCGTAAACTGTACGACCGCACATTACTAAGTCAGGACGGGCATTAAATAAAGCTTCGTCAACCACAAAGTATTCCTGCTCCCAACCTAAAGTAGGGGCAACACGGCTTACGTTTTTATCAAAATAATGACATACATCTACAGCGGCTTTGTTTAAAGCATCGATAGCTTTTAATAAAGGTGCTTTATAGTCTAACGACTCGCCGGTGTAAGAAATAAATATAGTTGGAATGCACAAGGTTTTGCCTGCGCCAATTTCAATAATAAAGGGTGGGGAAGTAGGATCCCAACCGGTATAACCACGGGCTTCGAAAGTAGCACGTAAACCACCATTAGGGAAAGAAGAAGCATCCGGTTCTTGTTGAATTAATGCGTCGCCTTCAAATTGCTCAATAGCAGTACCATCACCTTTTAAAGTAAAGAATGAGTCATGTTTTTCAGCAGTGCTTCCGGTTAAGGGTTGAAACCAGTGTGTGTAGTGCGTAACACCTTTGGTTTCGGCCCAGGCTCTAACACCTGTAGCAATCTGGTTAGCCATAAAACGGTCAATTTTCTGACCATTTTTAATAGAAGAAACTAAGCTTTTATAAGCCTCATCACTTAAAAACTCACGAGCTGTTTTTAAAGTAAATACATTGCTACCAAAACTGCCTGTAATCTTGCCTGTATAACCAGGGTTGGCATCTTCAGCAGCGGAGATGTTGGAAATTGCTTGAAAACGAAGGGACATATGTTTTGTGTTTTATACAAAACAACATCATTATTTAATAAATTCAAATTTTTTTTTACAATTGGCTGAATAATTGTGAAAAAATGTGGAATAAGTTGTAAAAAAATACAAGTGTTAGTTTATTTTAAGGCTTATTCTGCTTAAATAATACATATTATAAAAAATATATATTTAAAAATTTAGCTTTGCTTTTATGCGTTGCCAATCTATCCCGGATAGTATTGGAGCCATAAATAATGGGAAAATTAAACTGCGATAACGCACAATGGCACCCAGGTTATTTACACTGTAACCAATGGCTAATAAAAAAGTAATTGAAAAGAAGAGTACAAATAACAAATAGGATTTATCCTGGTATTTTATATCGGGAAAAAGGATGAATAAAATAATCAATAGCCATATAGTCATAATTTCTACCACGGCAGCCAGTGATAAAATATGATTGGCATCGGAAGGAAATGGGCGTATGGCCGTAAAGGATATGGCTTGCGGAGCCGTTCTTACAAAATCGCTGAAAGTGGCTTCCATGGCGGTTATTTCAATAGACGTATTACCTGGACTATTGATAAATGCCTTTTGTTTTTCTACCACTACGGCAGGGAAATCGAGTGAGCTGTTTATTAAACGTAAGCCAAAAAAAAGGATAATAAATAGTGTGTAAGCACCACCAAAAAATAATAACCTATGTTTTTTTAACCTGCTTGCTAATACCCAAACCAACACTGCCGGAAATAATACAACCAGTATAAAGTTGCGTAAGGTAAACAGTAGTAAAATAGCTAGAGCAAAAGCCAGCCAGCGTTTTATAGGCCAGCTATTTGTTTTTAAGCCAAAGTACACATGATAAACAATAAGAGCAATGCCTAATGCCAACAAACCCTCCTTATGAATACCGCTTGACCAGTAAACGAATGAAGGAACCAGAAAACAGGCAATAAGATTAGTGGTTCGTTTTGTGGGGAATAAATCGTTGGCAACCCTGTACAGTGCTACCGGTGCAAAAAAGGAACAAAAGCTGTAGAAAATTACATTTACGTAGTACTCACCAAAGCTAAAAAGATTAAAGATGGAAAGGATTTTGGAAAACATCACACTCTTTAAATCGTTCCAGTAGGAGTTATGAGAGGCAAAAAATTTACCAACGCCTTCGGTATTTTCATAGGGATCGTGGGTAAAGCTTTTAAGGTAAGCAAGCGGGTCGCTGGTTAAAAGTTCGTATTGCTCCAATCCGTTTTGGTGGTGTAGCCAGGTGTCCAGCATGCGGGCATAACCATCGTAATAAATACCCATCCAGCCATAAAAAATGCCCATTAGCACTTTTATTAAAAAAAGCATGACTAATTGGGCTTTGCTTAAGCCTGAGTTAGCAAAAAAAGTAGTTTTAGTTACCAGCCAGGCAAATAAAACCAGGTATGTGGCAAAAAGCAAATGCTCCAAGTAAAACGGTTTAAACGAACGAAAGTAAATATATTATTGGTAAGTTTTATGGGCAAATAGCTATTTTACTAGTGCGGGTTTTAATTTGATGCCCATTGAACGGGACGATGAAAGGATTGCGACCCCGAGTTCCGCTCTGCTCGTCGGGACAAGCGCAACGAAGATGCCATGAAAAACTACAGCTGGTATCATAAAATAACCAAGTATGTGTAAAAAGTTAATAACTGTTTACGCCCATTCAATCATCATTTGTACTTTTGCACTTCTTTTAAAAGCTCAATTAACGCTACAACTTCAATAAAAAATGGAAATTACTGCTAAAACAGCCCAACAGTTAAGACTAACAGAAGAAGAATTTGAATTAATAAAAGTGAAACTGGGCCGTGTTCCCAATTTTAATGAGTTGTGTGCTTTTTCCGGTATGTGGAGTGAGCACTGTAGTTACAAAAACTCCATTAAATGGTTAAAAACCTTACCCCGCGAAGGTGGCAAAATGCTGGTAAAAGCAGGTGAGGAAAATGCGGGTTTAATGGATATTGGCGATAACCTGGGTGTGGTTTTTAAAATTGAATCACATAATCATCCATCGGCTATTGAGCCTTTCCAAGGTGCGGCAACAGGTGTGGGTGGTATTCACCGTGATATTTTTACCATGGGTGCCCGTCCTATTGCGGCATTAAACTCCTTACGTTTTGGTAAACTGGAAGAAGATAAAACCAAACATTTATTAGCCGGTGTGGTACATGGTATTGGCCATTATGGTAACTGTTTTGGTGTACCAACTGTGGGTGGCGAAATATATTTTGATCAATCTTACCATACCAACCCCTTGGTAAATGCCATGAGTGTGGGTATTGTAAAAGCAGGACAAACCGTATCGGCAACGGCCGAAGGTTTAGGCAACCCTGTAATGTTTGTGGGTAGTGCAACGGGTAAAGATGGTATTGGTGGTGCATCTTTTGCATCGGCCGATATTTCTGCAGAAAGTACCAAAGAATTACCTGCGGTACAAGTGGGTGATCCTTTTCAGGAGAAAAAATTATTAGAAGCTTGTTTAGAAGTTATACAAACCGGTGCCGTTGTAGGTATGCAGGATATGGGTGCCGCCGGTATTATTTGTTCTACCGCCGAAATGAGTGCTAAAGGTGGTGTAGGTATGCGTATTGACCTTGACAAAGTACCAACCCGCCAGGCAAATATGAAAACCTGGGAATTGTTGTTAAGCGAAAGCCAGGAGCGTATGTTATTAGTAGCACAAAAAGGCCGTGAGGCAGAAGTAGAAGCCGTTTTTGAAAAATGGGATTTACCATGTTCAGTAATTGGCGAAGTAACCGATGATGGTTTATTAAAGTTTTATATGCACGGCGAGTTAGAAGCCGAATTACCTGCACACGATTTAGTATTGGGTGGCGGTGCGCCTGTCTACGAACGTGCTTATACCGAGCCTAAATATTTAGCAGAGATTGCTAAATTTAATGCGGATGATATTGCCGTTCCGGAAAATTTACAACAAGTGGCCGAAGTAATAATGGCTTTACCAACTATTGCTTCTAAACAATGGATATATAACCAATACGATAGCATGGTAGGTATTGCTAACTCATCTACCAATCAACCTTCTGATGCAGCTATTGTAGCGATAAAAGATACAACCAAAGCAGTTGCTATTACAACAGATTGTAACAGTCGTTATGTATATGCCGACCCATACAAAGGTGCCATGATTGCGGTAAGTGAAGCTGCCCGTAATATAGTTTGTAGTGGTGGTGCGCCATTAGGTGTTACCAACTGTTTAAACTTTGGTAACCCTTACGATCCGGAAGTGTACTACCAATTTGTAAATGCTATTAACGGTATGGGTGATGCCTGCCGTAAATTTGATACACCTGTTACCGGTGGTAACGTAAGTTTTTATAACCAAAACCCTGATGGTCCTGTTAACCCAACACCAACCATTGGTATGGTGGGTATGTTGGAAAATATTGCTGATAAGATGACGTTGGACTTTAAACAAGCCGGCGATGTTATTTATGTATTGGGTACTATAACCAACGATCTGGGTTGTTCGGAATACCTGCATTCTTTTCATGGTGTAACCAAATCAACTGCTCCTTATTTTAATTTAGACGAGGAGTTTGCTTTACAACAAAATGTAAGCAGTCTGATTAAAAATAAGTTAGTAGCTTCTGCACATGATGTGAGCGAAGGCGGTTTATTTGTTACTTTATGTGAGGCCGGTTTTAACCGTGGCTTAGGATTTACATTAGCTACTACAAAAGATATTCGTACCGATGCGTGGTTGTTTGGCGAAGGCCAGAGCCGTGTAGTGGTATCGGTAAGTGCAGATAAACAAGAAGCTTTTGAAAAAGCGGTAGCAGGTACTACATTTACTAAAATTGGTGTAGTAACCAACGGAGAGGTATTGGTGGACCAGCAAAACTGGGCAACCATCAGCAGCTGGAAAAATATTTACGATAACGCCATTGGTAAAAAATTAGCGAAGGCGTAGGAAAGATATTAGATTTTAGTATGTAGTATTTAGATATTAGTATGTAGATAGTAGTCTTTGTATTTACTGCTTTTACAACAATCATCGGAGTTTTGCCGTCCTGAGCTTGACGAAGGATAATATAGAGAGGCTTCGTCAAGCTCAGCCTGACAACGTTTTTTGGACAAAATAGAGTTAGTTTATCGTAGTCTAAATACTAATATCTACATACTAAATACTAGTTTTTATGTAACCAGCTGCATTACTACTATCATCGTCTGTTGCGTCGCACTCTTGTGCACCTGTAACTTTACTCAACATTGTGCAAGGTGCACCCCGACTCGTCGGTGGTATTGTAATAATTCTATTCGGCAAAGTGCAAGTCTCTTGAGAAGTAATAAAACCTCATTGGCAAATTTTCAAATTATCTAATTGTCAAATTTATACTACCATGTCAACTAAAATAGCCATCATTGGTGGCGGTAACTTAGGTACTGCCATTGCACAAGGACTTATAAAAAGTAAGTTTAGCAAACCTGCCGATGTTATTGTTACCAAGAGAAATGTTGACAACGCAACGGCTATTAAAAAAATAGGCGTTGTGGTAACAGCCGATAATGTAGCCGCAGTAAAACAAAGCGATGTAATTATATTGGCGGTTAAACCTTTTCAGGTACAAGCCGTTTTGCAGGAATTTAAAGCTGCTTTAAAACAACCTAAAATTTTAATATCGGTAGTAACCGGCGTATCGGTTAATGATATTGATGAGGTTTTAGGTAAAAACAAGATTGCGGTTTTCAGGGCTATGCCTAATACTGCTATTGCTATACAGGAAAGCATTACCTGTATTTGCCATACCCGGGCAACACCTGAACAAAATAAACTGGTAAACGATTTATTTACCACACTAGGCAAAATTGTAAACATTGACGAAAAATTAATGGACGCCGCCACCGTATTAGGTGCTTGTGGTACGGCATACGCCATGCGTTATATACGTGCCAACATACAAGGTGGTATTGAAATTGGATTTGATGCCGCCACTGCATCATTAATTGCCGCACAAACCGTAAAAGGTGCTGCGGAATTATTGCTTAAAAACGGCAACCATCCCGAATATGAAATTGATAAAGTAACCACACCAAAGGGTTGTACCATTGCCGGCTTAAACGAAATGGAACACCAGGGCTTTAGCTCATCGTTAATACGTGGGGTGGTGGCCAGTTATAAAAAAATTACCAGCGATATGTAGCAACATAATTGGTAATTAATCTTGCCAATTATAACCTAAACCAATTCCTATTAAGTTGGACTTTGGTGATTGCATATAACTACCCCTGATAGTAAAAAAATGATCCATATCCATTTTGGGAAATTTAAACCGATAACCCATTTGAGAAGATAGACCCGCTAAACCGGTTGCATTTTCGTCCTGTACAGAAGCTCCGAAATAAAAACCTACACCAGCGCCTATAAAAAAACCATGATTGGTTGTTTTATTCAGGTTGCCGCTTCCTAAACCTGTATTAAACGTGGGCATAAAACTATACGAAATATTAAAGTTGAATCTTTGTTCGTACTCTTTTGGCGGCATAAAAAGTGAAAAGTTAATACCGATAACATTATCCAGCGTCAGGTAACTTTTTTTATTAAAATCGGCAACAAAGGGATCAAGTGTAAGGCTTATACCACGGTGGGATACAGTTGAACCACGGTTAGAAGAGGCTGCATTAGCATTGAGTGCATATACATTATACGCTAGCTGTGCTTTGGTACTAATGGTTGCAGTTATTAATAATAGTGTACAGAAAAAAAATCTCATGCGTTAGTAATTGGGGAGCTAAAATAGAAAAAAAGTTGATAAATTAAAACAGGGCGGATTAGTTCCTCATGTACAAAAAATGAGATGATAAAAAACTGTAACAGCATTTTTTCTGTTGATGAAAGGCTGCCGGACTGGCAGCAGTAGCTGCAACGGTGTGTAAGCAAAGTGTGTGGCAGTTGCACTACTGCAGAAGGCCGGAACAAAAGCTGATTAGCATTACTACTGCTGATAGCCCCAAATTATAGCTAAACGCTAAACGCACAACGCACAACGCTAAATGCTTTAAGTCCTATGCTTTTCGCTTTAAGCATTCAGTGTTTGGCATTACTAACTACTGCTCATAGCCCCATAACATTATACTGATAATTACTTAACTTACTTGCATGAAATTATTATTTACATGGGGCGTTTTACTGGCATGTAACCTGGTAATGGCGCAACGGTCTGATAAACTACATAGAAAAGCCGTATTGGTTGACGGGCATAATGATGTATTGTCGGCACAGGTATTGGGTAAACAGGATATATCTAAAAGGCTTACAAAAGGCCATAGCGATTTGGATAGGTGGAAAGAAGGCGGTGTGGATGTGCAATTTTTTTCGGTGTTTACGGGTCCAAAAGCCCGTAATGCCGAAGGTGTTTTTAAAGATGCGATGGAAGAAATTGATTCGTTGGAACAAATTGTGGCCCGCAATCCTGATAGAATGATACTGGCAAAAACCTATGCCGATGTAAAACGAGCTATAAAGAAAAAAAAGTTAGCCGCACTAATTGGCGTGGAAGGTGGCCATATGATTGAGGATGATATGGACAAATTGAATACGCTACACCAACGCGGAATGCGTTATTTAACACTTACCTGGAACAATAGTAACAGTTGGGCTACCAGTGCTATGGACGAAACGCAACGTGGTGATAGTTTAACACATAAAGGACTAAATGATTTTGGTGTACAAGTGGTGAAACGATTGAATGAATTGGGCATTTTGGTAGATTTATCGCATACAGGCGAACAAACATTTTATGATGCAGTGGCGGCGAGTAGTAAACCTGTAATATTATCGCATAGTTCGGTTTGGACTATTTGCCCGGTATTTAGAAACGTAAAGGATGAACAGATAAAAGCAGTTGCAAAAAACGGCGGCGTTATTTGTATAAATTTTTATTCGGGTTTTATAAGCAAAGCGTATGATGAACGCTTAACGCAGTTGAATAAAATAGAAAAACCTCGTGTGCTGGATTCGTTATGGCAGGTGCATAAAGACAGTACACTAATGCAATCAAGCATGGCGTGTTTACTTGCGCAATAATGTTACGGATGTGCAGCCCACAATTAATGATTTAATTGATCATATTGACTACATAGTAAAACTTGTAGGGGATGATTATGTTGGCATAGGATCGGACTATGACGGTATAAGTGCTTTGCCTGTTGGTTTGGAAGATGTAACCACTTACCCCAAAATAACCGCTGCGTTATTGGAAAGAGGATACAGCAAAAAATCTATCCGGAAAATTTTAGGTGGTAATGTATTGCGGGTAATGAAGGCGAGCTTTAAATAGCATATGTATTATTTGGGGCTGTCAGTAGTATATCACTAATCAACAGCAGTTCGCTGCCCGCCTGCAATGTTCGCTTCGCTGCCATTTACGTCTAAGCAGCGCAGCCCTTCATCTGTAGTAATGCTAATCAGCAATCGTAACTCCGTTACATAAATTCATTAATAGCAGGTAACAATAAAACTATTGCTTACTTAAATTTTTTATGATAGGTTTGTTCACCTTCTTTATAAATAGTAATGCCTAATAATTGGTTGTTGGCATCATATTGTTTCCACTCTTTGTTTTTTTTGCCATGTTTGTACATGCCGGTGGTAGTGGTTTGTGTTGTGGCATCTCTTTCCAACCATATACCGTCACGTAAGCCATCTTTATAATAACCGGAGTCTAATACCACACCATTTTCGTTTAGGTTAACATACAAACCATGGTACAGACATTCATTATAAACAGATGCATAACCTGCATTACCCGTAACATTATGCAAAGCTTTAGTTTTATAATCTTTGCTTTTTATAGCCGTTTCTTTTGTTAACAAATGCAGGCGGGCCTCACTTTTATTTTGCTTGGCCATGCGGGAAATAGTATAAGTAGGGTGTTTTATTTGCTTGCTTATTTCATCGCTTACACGGTGGTATTTTGTGGTAGAAAAATTACGTACCATTCTTAAATTTCCATTTTTATCCCAATGTTTCCATTCACCTTCGGGAATACCATTTTTAAAATAACCCGAATCACATTTTACACCATTGGCATATTGACTAAACCAATTGTGATGCAGTTTACCATTTTTAAAATGTGCACTTAGTAATATATTGTTATTATCCTCATCATGGTGTTCAACAATACTTACCAGGTTATTTGTAGTTGAAAATGATGCATTGTTTTTTTCGCTCTTATCAAATACGTCAGAATAATCTACCGCATCCTTTTGGGCAAAAATGGTAAGCGAGGCAAATAGGGAGATAACTGCAAGCGTAAAGTTGTATTTCATGCAAGGCAATTTGGAGGTTAACAAACAAATTCGTTGCAGCAAAATTACTACTTAAACGGCATTAAAAATGCAGCATTAAATGCAATGCGTTAGTATAAAGGGGTTTATACATATTGTAAAAATATTAATATGATGTATTTTTCTGTTTTTTCCCGGTTTGGTTGTTCCGTTGTAGAAAATAAATATGGCTTTTGTAATAATTAATGTGTTATAAACAAAAAATGCTCCCGAAGGAGCATTTTTATAAAGCATAAAATTTTATTAAAATGAGTAAACTGCAGCAAATAAAAAGTTAGCGGCAGATTTAGATGCAGCACCATTGCTTTTTGTAAACAGGTAATCTTTGCTGGCATTATCAACCCTAAACTCAGGAATAAAAGTTAAACCACCTACTTTAAAGTTAGCAGAAAGGGTAGTGGAGAAGATAGTTCCACCATCAGTACCACTATAAACTTTTAAAGCATTGTCATCATTAAAATATTCGCCACGTAAGGTTAGTCCAAACCAAGGTTTAGGATCAACATTCAGGTATAAAGCCGAACCCCACCATGCGTTAGCAGATGTTTTTTTAGCACCATCCCAACCATTTACGCTGGTAACTGTACCGTTATAACCAATGCTGAATTTGTCATTGATTTTTGCAGTTACAACAGCATCTACCTGATGGCTTATTGAAGTATCCGGAGCTTTACCACCAACATAGTTAACATACAAAGCAATATTATCATTTGCTTGTAAGCTATATTGTGCTAAGGCAAATTTTTTGTTTATCATACCGTCGGGAATAACACGGTAATCGGTAGCGTTAGCAATACCTAACATAAAACCATGTTTGCCTTTGGTAATATTAGCTTTAACACCGGTATGGCCAAACGGACCATTACTAAACATATATGATGTACTGTAGTTACGGTTAGCTTGCGGATCCAATACTTCGTAACCTACATGCGTACCCCAGGTGCCTACAGAAAAATTAATCCATTCCGCAGGTGAATAAGTAATATAAGCTTGTTTAATAGCTTGTGTAATGCCATCATCAGTATAAGCAAAGTCTTTGGCACGTGGTCCAAAACCTAAATCTAATACGGCGTTTACTTTGCCTAAAGTATAATCAAATTTTACACTGGCCATGCCTAATGCAAAAGTGTTATGTGTTGGCGTAAAACTGGTGTAGTTGTTTGCTGCTGTTTTTGCAAAATCGTAGCGGTAATATGCATCTGCTGAACCGCTAATACTTAATGGAGATGTTTTTTCTTCTGTAGATGTAGAATCTTGTGCAAAAGCCGGTAGAATAAGCATGATCATAGCGCATGCTAAAAGATTTTTTCTTAACATTGTATAACTTTTTTTCTTTTAAAAGTGAGGTACAGTGCGGTCTTGTTCCAGAAGACCGGGAACACTGTACCTTTTGTTTTTTGTGTGTAGTGCAAACAGTTGTTGTAAAAACTATTGCTTAAAAATTTACAACTATTTGTATGTTGTTCCAGAACATACAAATCCTGTTAGGGAAGTAAACAAAGCGTATTAACAATGTTGTTGCGCTTACGCTTTGTTTGTATAACCCTTATAAATTTATTCAGCTTGTTTTAATACTGTAAATGTGAAAATCGGATTTATACTTCTTCCAATATTTCAGCTTCTTTTTCTAACAATTCCGGTGGAATAGTACCGTTTACCAATAATGTACCCTGCACATATTTTTCGTTGTGCTGAGAAGCATCCAATCCCGCAGCTTCTTCTTCGCTGGTAACACGCATGGGTAATACGTAGTTGATTATTTTAAATAAGATGAATGATACAGTAAAGCTATAAGCAACTGCAACCACCATACCTACTAACTGGATAGGGAATTGTGTTTTAAACAAAGCCGTTTCACCAGGAGTAACCATACTAAAAACACCTGTTAATAACATACCTGTAATACCGCCTAAACCATGACAGGCAAATACATCCAACGGGTCGTCTAATTTAGTTTTGTGTTTTAAGAACTCTGCTACGTAGTTAGATATAATTGCAGCCGCAAAACCAATAAATATAGCTTGTGGAATACCTACAAAACCGGCGGCAGGTGTAATAGCCACCAAACCAACTACGGCACCAATACAAAAACCAAGTACCGAAGGCTTTTTACCTCTTGCTACATCAAAAAACATCCAGGCTAAGCCCGCAGCACCCGCAGCAGTATTAGTAGTACCAAAAGCATAAACGGCTAATGGCGATGCACCAACGGCGCTACCGGCGTTAAAACCAAACCAACCAAACCAAAGTAAACCGGTACCAATTAATACGTACGGAATATTGGCAGGAGCCGTTATCTTACTTTTGCGGGATTTCAATACAATAGCACCTGCTAAAGCGGCCATGCCCGCAGAAATATGCACAACTGTACCGCCGGCAAAATCTTGTACGCCCCATTGAAACATCAATCCTTCCGGATGCCATGCCATGTGAGCTAAAGGTGCATATACTAAAACACCAAATAATACAATGAATAAAGTGTATGAGCTAAAACGAATACGTTCAGCAACCGCACCTACTACAAGGCCCGGAGTAATAATAGCAAACATTAACTGGAAAAATGCAAACAGCGGTAAAGGCACAGTTGATGCTCCGCTCCAGGGTGCGCCATTCATTACATCTTTAAAAAAGAAGAACGTAGCAGGGTTTCCTATAAAACCACCAATTGACTCGCCAAAACAAAGGCTAAACAAAACCACTATCCAAAGTACACTAATAATACCCGCCGATACGGTGCTTTTAATCATAGTGGAAAGAACGTTCTTACGACCAACCATGCCGCCGTAGAAAAAAGCAAGGGCTGGGGTCATTAAAAATACAAAGGCACATGAAGCAAGCATCCAGGCAATATCGCCGCTGTCGTACGTGTAAACCGGTGTACCGTCGGCATTCGTTACAGTAGAAGGGTCAAAAGCGCTACCCGGCGTAACAAACAGTGCAAAAATGGCCACTGCCGTTAAAACCAGAAAAGGCGCCACTTGTTTAGCAGTTAGTTTTGCCATAATTCAAATAATAGTTTAGATAAATAAATAATATATTTATAACACACTAAAACTATATTAAAAATCAAATAACACGTGTTAGTTTCTAATAATATTTTAATTTTAGTAGCAAAATTGTATCTAATTATCATTTATTATTAACATTATTATTTATAGTAATATATAATTATTTGATAATTTAATATCAACCGATTGCTTAGCGCAAATTGGAAACTTTAAACCTGTTGATAAGTTTCTAAAAAGCCCAAAACAGGATGGATAATTGAAGAATTGTATGTATTAAAAGTCGGAAAGACGGTGAGCCAGTAAGTCCGTGAATTGAAAGTTTAATAGTCAGAAAGACTATAAATCCATTATTTAGATTGTCATAAACGTCCTCACTAAAATCCTACATCCTTAAATTAGACATCAGACATAGGCCTCAACTAAATCCTAAATCCTAAATCACTAAATCAAAAATCCTAAATATGGTTACAATAAATCCTAAATCACTAAATCAGATATCAGACATAGGTTCTCTGCAAAATCCTACATCATTAAATCATAAATCAGAAATACAAAATGTTTTCACCCTTACCTTTGCGCCATGAATGATGCAAAAGTTGTAGCCGGTAAATTATTAGATGTTCAGGCAGTTAAATTAAGCCCTAATGACCCCTTTACTTGGGCCAGTGGGTGGAAAAGTCCTATCTATTGCGATAACCGCAAAGTATTGTCTTTCCCGTATGTACGTGACTATGTAAAATCGGAATTGTGCAATGTAATTTTTGAAAAATTTCCGGAAGCTGATGTATTGGCCGGTGTTGCTACAGCAGGTATTGCCTGGGGTGCAATGGCTGCCGATCAGTTAAAACTACCTTATGTATATGTGCGTCCCAAACCAAAAGAACATGGCTTAGGTAACCAGATTGAAGGCAATTTACAAGCCGGACAAAAAGTAATTGTGGTAGAAGATTTAATCTCTACCGGCAAAAGCAGTTTGCAAGTGGTAGAGGTTTTAAGAAATGCCGGTGTAGAAGTAGTAGGCATGGTATCTATATTTACTTATCAATTTCCGCAAGCAGCCGAAGCTTTTGAAAAAGCTGGTGTGCCTTACCAAAGTTTAACAGATTACCCAACTTTAATTAGCCTGGCGTTAGAACGTAATATAGTATCGGCCAACAATGAAGCCGAATTGCTAAAATGGCGTGAAAACCCGGCTGCCTGGAAAGCCGAATAGTTTTTAATTACTATCTTACAACCACTATGCGTAATTTAATACTTACCCTTGTTGCATTTATTAGTTTTTCGTTTGTAGCCGGTGCACAAACCAAGGCACAATTAACCGCTAATATTAATACACCCGATGTTGCTTGCGCTGCTTGCGAAACCCGCATTACCAGTATGCTTAAACGTTATGATGGTGTATTAGCAGTAAAAGTGTATTACAGACGTGGCATTACCCAAGTAAAATATTTAACCGATCGTGTAAATATTGAAACCATTAAAACGGCCATTGCTAATGCCGGTTACGATGCAGATAATATTACCAAAAACGAAGAGGCTTACAAGCGTTTACCTAAAACCTGTAAAAAGTTTGAAGATGGTGGTGCTCATCCTAAGCCAAGACCCAAACCGGTTACAGATACTATTCCCGCAGATTAATTAGAAAAGATTATAAATAAAAAGCCTGAACTTAGTTCAGGCTTTCTGCTATTAGTTCGGCTATATCCAGCACTTTTACATTGTCTTCTTTTTCGGCCAGTTTTACACCATCTGTCATCATGGTATTACAAAACGGACAAGCCGATGCAATTACCGTTGCGTTGGTTTCAATGGCTTCTTTGCTACGGTCAATATTCACCCGTACATCGCCTTTTTCTTCTTCCTTAAACATTTGTGCACCACCGGCACCACAACACAAACCTTTGCTGCGACAACGTTTCATCTCTACCAGTTCCGCATCCAAGGCTTCCAATACTTTACGTGGCGCTTCATAAATATCGTTGGCACGGCCTAAATAACAACTATCGTGAAAAGTTATTTTTTTGCCTTTAAAAGCACCACCTTCTTTTATTTTTACTCTGCCATCATCAATTAATTGTTGTAAAAAAGTAGCGTGGTGTATTACTTCGTAAGTACCGCCTAACTCCGGATACTCATTTTTAAAAGTATTAAAACAATGCGGGCAGGTAGTAACAATTTTTTTAATAGCGTAGTTGTTTAAAATCTGTATGTTTTGGTACGCCATCATTTGAAACATAAACTCATTACCGGCACGGCGTACAGGGTCGCCGGTGCACATTTCTTCCTTACCTAAAATGGCATAATTAACACCTACTTTATTTAAAATAGTAACAAAAGCCTTGGTTATTTTTTGAGCCCGTTGGTCAAAACTTCCTGCACATCCCACCCAAAAAAGTACATCCGGGTTTTCGCCTGCCGCAAATTTTTCTGCCATTATTGGTACCTGCATAAAAGAAATTTGCTCAAAACTAAACTAAAATGATTTATTCCTGCAAAAGTGCATGGCCTTTCCTTTATTTTTGTTGCTTGTGTAGTAATGTATTAGGTTATGATACCAGCTGCAGTTCCCTGATGCCCCCAACCCCTAAAGGGGCGTGTGGTTGCGTCGCACTCTTGTACTGTAACAATTCTATTGAGCATTTGGCAGTACTGCGTATTGGAATTTTAGAGTATCATATTTAAAACAGGTTACACCAATTTTTACAACAGTAGCATGGCAATAAAAAAGTTTTTTCAACGACTGTTTAACTGGGAACTGTGGAATTTTTATGTCCTTTATGCACCTATAGCACCTGTTTGGCTATGGTATTGTTTACGTAGCCGCTCCTTATGGTTTTTTACACCATCTAATCCTACTATTACATTTGGCGGCTTTGAAGGCGAAGGCAAAAAAGAAATGTACGACCAATTACCCGATACCCTGGTACCACGTACCATTTATATATTAAATACATTACCCTTTAACGAAGTACTGGAAAAAATAAAAGCAGCCGGTTTTACTTATCCCTTTATTGTAAAGCCCGATGTAGGCATGAAGGGTATTTTATTCCGTAAAATTGATAGCGAAGAACAATTGTTTAAATACCACGAACGCATACCCGTAGAATACATTGTACAGGACTTAATTGATTTACCGGTAGAAGTAAGTGTGTTTTACTATCGTTATCCCTGGGAGCAAAAAGGAACAGTAAGTGGTTTTATACACAAAGAATTATTGCATGTAGTGGGTGATGGTAAACAAACCTTACAAGAATTGGTAGCCAACGATGCCAGAGCCAAATTCAGAATGGAAGAAATGCAACACCGCCATGGTCATCGTTTTGATAGGGTAGTACCTGCTGGAGAAATATTTTATTTGTCCTATGCCGGTAACCATAACCGAGGCGCACAATTTACCAACCTGCATAACGAAATTAATGCCCGTATGCACGAAGTGTTTGATGAGTTAAGCCATCATACTACTTTTTATTATGGCCGTTACGATATTAAAACCGGATCAATAGAAGAATTGAAAGACGGTAAAAACTTTCAGATAATTGAGTTTAATGGTTGCGGAGCCGAGCCAAATCATATTTACGATTGCGGCATGAGTATTTGGAAAGCCTACGGCACCATATTACAACACTGGAAAGCTTTGTATAAAATAAGCAAGTACAATAACGATCATGGTACTCCATACTGGTCGTACAAAAGAGGAAAAGATTTTTTAAAAAATGCCCGCAAGCACTTTAAAGTGCTGGAACAATATGATTAATTAGCTAATTTGATAATGTGCTGATGTGCTAATTAAACGGACTACCTATTAACGATGAACCATTAACAATTAACCATTAACAATTAACCATGAACTTCTAACAATGAACAAACTGATTAAGATATTTTTTGTAGGCATGTTGGTAAGCTTTGTAGGCTCTTTGCCTTTGGGTACGCTGAACATTCTGGCCATGAAAATATCGGTTTATCAGGGTATTACCGCGGCTATATTGTTTTCTATTGGGTCTTTGTTGGTAGAGATTGTTTATGTACGTATTTCGTTGGTGGCTATGGATTGGGTACGTAAACAAGAAAAAGTATTAAAGGCTTTGGAATGGATAACCTTGGCCATTGTATTAGCGTTAGCTATTGCCAGTTTCTATGCCGCCATGAACCCAACCGTTGGCGGAGAAGATAGGAGCGGCTTACCTAACATGCATCCGTTTTTATTTGGTGCCATGATGTGTGCCATTAATCCGGTACAAATTCCGTTTTGGTTTGGCTGGAGTACTGTATTGTTTACAAAAAAGGTATTGTTACCACAAAACAGCCATTACAACAGTTATATTATTGGTATTGGCATTGGTACATTTATAGGCAACTGTATTTTTATTTTTGGCGGCATGTTAATAGCCGATAAAATAAACAACAACCAACATATTTTAAACTACATCATTGGTAGCATTTTCGCCATTACGGCCTTAATACAAATCTGGCGTATTTATAAACGTAAAGATGCTATACAGAAAATGATGGATGAGAAATGATTTGATGGTAAGAGATTTGATGATTTGGTGATTTGGAAATTTGGTAATGGGGATTTCCGAATAACAGCGAATTCCGTCACCTCGACCATCGGGAGAGGTATCCAGCAAGGATAGTAATATAAGTAACACAAGGTGTTTCCTCGCTTTGCTCGGAATGACGGTCGTTTATGGGTGAGTGACTATAATTTCAATCAAGAAAATCTGCTATTCGAAACTTGCAGTTTCGCATGATTATTCTATCGCTTTAAGCGATTAATATTATATCTATTAATTACAAAGAACTCCGTCACCTCGACCATCGGGAGAGGTCTCCAGCAACGATAGTAATATATGTAACACAGGAGTTTCCTCGCTTTGCTCGGAATGACGGTCGTTTATGCGGCGAAAGACAATAATTTCAATCAAGAAAAATTTGCAGCAAGAATTGGCTATAAGTTAAAAATAAGACCGCTGCATACCACGATGATGATTGACGAACGGATAATCCCGAAACGAATTAGGGATGCTGCATTTTGGCCAATAGAATTGATGCAGTACAAGAGTGCCTTTAGATTTGTAGTAAGTTCATTGACTAAGAAATAATGTTATTATTACTATTATTTTCTTTTTTGCTACTTTTTTCTTTAGTATCCACGTTAATATGTGTATAAATCAACTAGTCGGCAGC
>PJTT01000626.1_pt1 | contig 18830 bp, 17 predicted proteins | sample 1512261 | NCBI WGS metagenome assembly PJTT01 (sample SAMN08177685, study PRJNA422409) | Soil metagenome, whole genome shotgun sequencing project. | isolation source: Soil (2) enriched on wood chips | place: USA: Madison | collected 2015-01-15
GGCATGGGCGACATCATCGAGACTTACGGCGGTCCGATGCGTTTTATGGCCTACAAAGATTACCGGCGCGGCGAGACCCTGACCCGCTTTAGCCTTGCCCCGCTGGTTGAGCGTACCGGAGGGCGTCCCTGCCCCGTCTCGCGCGCTGAACTCCAGCGCGAAATGCTGGACTTCTGGGGTCGCGACAGGGTGCAGTTCGGCAAGCGGGTGGAACACGTTCAGGAAGACGACGCGGGCGTGAGCGTGACCTTTACAGATGGCACCACGGCAACAGGCGATTTTCTGATTGCCGCCGACGGCAGCCACTCGGCGGTTCGTCCGTACGTGCTGGGATACACCCCGGAGCGCCGCTACGCCGGGTACGTGAACTGGAACGGGCTGGTGAAGATTGATGAAGAGATAGCCCCGGCGCACCAGTGGACCACCTTCGTTGGCGAAGGCAAACGCGTATCGCTGATGCCCGTCTCCGGCGGACGCTTCTACTTCTTTTTTGACGTGCCGCTGCCCGCGGGCCTGGCAGAGGATCGCACCACCCTGCGCGCCGATCTCACGGGCTACTTCCGCGGCTGGGCGCCGCCGGTGCAGACGCTTATCGCGGCGCTGGATCCCGAGACCACCAACCGCATTGAAATCCACGACATTGAGCCGTTCGACAGCCTGGTGCGCGGCAACGTCGCGCTGCTCGGCGATGCCGCGCACAGCACCACGCCGGATATCGGCCAGGGCGGCTGTGCGGCGATGGAAGACGCCGTGGTGCTGGGGGAGTGCCTGCGTGAAAACCACAGCATTACGCTGGCGCTGCGGCAATACGAAGCGCTGCGCTGCGACCGGGTGCGCGACCTGGTGCTGAAGGCGCGTAAACGCTGCGACGTCACCCACGGGAAAGACATGGCGCTGACGCAGGCCTGGTATCAGGAGCTCAAAGAGGAGACCGGCGAGCGCATCATTAACGGTCTGTGCGAGACCATTCAGGGCGGCCCGTTAGGCTGAACGTAAGAGGGACAACGATGAAAAGAGAACCGACTCCACCCGCCCACTGCACGTTTGAGCCAGAGGACTGGCTGCGCCTGGCGAAATGCTGGCATCCGGTCGCGCGCGCCTGCGACGTCGGCCCGGCACCGCTCAAGGCGACCCTGCTGGATGAACAGCTGGTGATTTACCGGATTAACGACCAGGTCGTGGTCGCCCGTGACGTATGCCCGCACCGCGGCGTGCCGCTGACGCTCGGCTTTCACGACGAACACGGGATTATCTGCCCCTATCACGGCCTCCGCTTTGGGGAGGACGGGCGCTGCAACCGTATTCCGTCCAGCCCCGACCAGCCCGTTCCGGCGAAGCTGAACCTGATCAACTACGCCGTGGAGGAGCGCTTCGGCCTAATCTGGACCTGCCTGGCCTTTGACCCGGACAATCCTGCGCCGCTGCCCACCATGCCGCACTGGGATGACGCAGGCTTTCAGCAGATCAACTGCCCGGCGTTTGAGGTGAATGGCTTCGCCGGGCGACAGGTTGAGGGGTTTCTGGACGTGGCGCACTTTGCGTGGATCCACACCGATACCTTTGCCGATCCCAATAATCAGCTTGTGCCCGCCTATCAGCCACAGGAGACGCCGTTCGGCTTCGTGGCGGATTACTGGAGCTCCGTGAGCAACTATCCCGCCGGTTCCCCCGTGCAGGTGCCAGAAGGGTTCCAGTGGCTGCGCCATTTTGAAATGCATCTGCCGTTTACCGCCACCCTGACGATTCATTTTCCGGGAGAGTCGAGACTGGTGATCATGAACGCCGCGTCGCCCGTGTCATCGCGCGTGACCCGCATGTTCGCCCCTATTGCGCGCAACCTTGACCTGCATATTCCGGTGGAAGACGTGCATGCCTTTAACCTGCGCATCTTTGAAGAAGACCGCCTGATGGTGGAAACCCAGCGTCCGGAAAGCCTGCCGCTGGATCTCACCCTGGAAGCCCATATTCCCGCTGACAAAAGCTCAATAGCCTACCGTCGGGGACTGAAAAAAATGGGCTTTGGCGAATTTTTCCTGGTATGACGGAGGCCGATATGCTGAGCGTGATTGTTGACGGGCTGTGGCGCGAGGGCGACAAAAGCCTCGCCGTCAGGCTGGTGTCTGAAGACGGTAAAGCACTGCCGACGTGGCAGCCCGGCGCGCACATTGACGTCCACCTGCCCTGCGGCGTGGTGCGCCAGTATTCCCTGACCGGGTTGTGTGAGGAAGAGAGCTATCTTATCTGCGTGGGCCGGGAAACCGCCTCGCGCGGCGGGTCGCGCTACGTTCACGAGACGCTGCGTCCCGGGCAGAAGCTGATGATTTCCGCCCCGCGCAATCTGTTTCCGCTTGGTCAGGCAGAGCGGGTTTTGCTGCTGGCGGCAGGAATTGGCATTACGCCGCTGTATGCAATGGCCCTGCAGCTGAAGACGGTCGGAACGCCGTTTACCCTGCACTATTACGTCAGAAACCGCGAAAGCGCGGCATTTGCGCGCGAGCTCTCGCAGTGCGGTGAGTGCATCATTCATACCGCCAGCCCGCGCACAGCGCTGGGTGAGCATCTTCCGGTGCCGGAGGCGGGATTTCATGCCTGGGTGTGTGGACCAGCGGGTTTTATGGAAAAAGTGCGTGAGGTGGCCACAGCGAAGGGATGGGATGATGCCCATCTTCACAGCGAGGCGTTTCAGCCCGCTGCTCCTGCCGCAGGCGGTGAAACCGGCGAGATCTTCACGGTCAAACTGGCCTCCACCGGCGAGCGCTGGCCGGTGCCTGCGGATAAAACCATCGCCCAGGTATTGCAGGAAAACGGTGTAGACGTGCCGCTGTCGTGCGAAATGGGGATCTGTGGCGCGTGCCTGACGCCGGTGATTGACGGCGTGGTGGATCACCGGGATAGCGTGCAGTCGGAGGCGGAAAAAGGCGCGCCGGACCAGCAGGTGGCGCTGTGCTGTTCCCGAAGCCATTCCGGTGAACTGGTGATTGCGCTGTAAAACGAAAAAACCCTGCGATATTGCTATCGCAGGGTTTTCGAATTTGGCGGAAGCGTAGAGATTCGAACTCTAGAACCCTTTCGGGTCGCCGGTTTTCAAGACCGGTGCCTTCAACCGCTCGGCCACGCTTCCAAAGTGAGGCGCACTATAAACACCTATTAGCGCCTTGTAAAGCAGGAATTTTTCGATTTCTACGCGCCTGCGCAAAACTCATTCAGCCGAGGTGTAAAACGCAGGGCCTGCTCCCCCGTGGCCAGCGTGCGTATGGCTGCTTTTAACGGGAATGAAACCTTCTACTTCTGGTATTTCTCCTACACTTTAAAGGTTCTACCGGTACGGTGAACGTGAAAAAGCCGGATCAATCAGGGCGATGAGGATTCAAGCCTTTCAGCCTGCGATCATGTTGCCTTTAACTGAGGAGTTTGCGGTATGGCATTCGTAACAACGAAAGACGGCGTCAACATTTTCTACAAAGACTGGGGGTCAAAAGAGGCGCAACCCATTGTTTTCCATCACGGCTGGCCGTTGAGTGCCGATGACTGGGATAACCAGATGCTCTTCTTCCTTGCGGAAGGCTATCGCGTTATCGCTATCGACCGTCGTGGTCATGGGCGTTCGGATCAGGTGAGTGAAGGCCACGATATGGATCATTATGCCTCCGATGCGTCGGCCGTGGTTGAAAGCCTGGACCTGCGCAACGCCGTGCACGTGGGCCACTCCACCGGCGGCGGCCAGGTCGCCCGCTACGTTGCACAGTACGGACAACCGCAGGGGCGCGTCGCCAAAGCGGTGCTCGTCAGCGCCGTCCCGCCTCTGATGGTAAAAACGGACGCTAACCCCGGTGGGACGCCCATCGAGGTTTTCGACGGCTTCCGCAAAGCGCTGGCGGCTAACCGCGCGCAGTTTTACCTCGACGTCGCCAGCGGTCCTTTCTACGGCTTTAATCGGGACGGGGCCGACGTCTCGCAGGGCACCATTCAGAACTGGTGGCGTCAGGGAATGATCGGAAGCGCAAAGGCTCACTATGAGGGAATTAAGGCGTTTTCAGAGACCGACCAGACGGAGGATTTAAAAGCCATCACGGTTCCCGTACTGGTGCTGCAGGGCGACGACGATCAGGTCGTGCCGTATAAAAATGCCTCTCTACTGCAGGACAAGCTGCTGGCGAACAGCGTACTGAAAGTTTATCCGGGCTTCCCGCACGGGATGCATACCACCCATGCGGATACTATCAACGCGGACATTCTGGCCTTTATCCGCTCATAACGCCGCGTTTCTTGCCGGGCGGCGCTGCGCTTTCCCGGCCTACATTTTGCACGATCCACCGTAGGCCAACGCCACCCAAGGGTGGCGTTGTTTATTCCGTTTACTGATTATCAAGCTGGGCGCGAACGTTGTTCAGCCCGGTGGTATTGATGCGATAAGGCTGCCCGTTCACGGATCGGATCAGCTTTTTAGTACGGAGTTTTTTAAAGACGTTAAGCGTGCAGTCGCTCAGCACCAGCCCTTCACGGGTGTAGCACTCAACGGACGTGACGCGGCCAGAACTGTTGCGGACGTGCACAATACGTCCACCTTTGGCGAGAACGTGTAAGGTACGTTGTTCCTGACGGGATAAATTCATACTGGAAAACCTGTGTAATCATCATGCGTAAAAACGAGCCCACACCCGCAGGTGCGTGCGTAAGGTTTAAGCGCAGCGATAACCAGTCCGTCCTGAAAAGGGCGGGAAACTGATTATCTGATGAAAACATTCTCCAGCATCAAAGCCTCGGTGAGAGATAGCAAGATATTTACGGCGTGAATGATAACGCCTGTTTTATATAGGGGAATAGCGGTTTTTTAAAAATGTGAGCCGGATCGGCCAATGCAAAAGAAAAACCCCAGATTGACGAGCAACCTGGGGTTTAAATTTGGCGGAAGCGTAGAGATTCGAACTCTAGAACCCTTTCGGGTCGCCGGTTTTCAAGACCGGTGCCTTCAACCGCTCGGCCACGCTTCCTAAGTGAGGCGAACTATAAACACCTCGCTGCGTGCTGTAAAGAGCCACGGCATTCGTTCGCTTTAAAAATAGCCAATACGCGTTTAATCGGTTGAATTGACAACGCATTGGCCATTTTCTCAGCACAACATGCAGCGTTCAGGCTTAGTGCTTCTTGATGTACATATCTTTGGTGTAGTAGTACCCCAGTTTATCCGGCGTGAATCCGCCCACCCACGGTTTCACCAGGTGTGTACGCACGTAGTGATAGACCGGGATCGCAGGCACGTCGCGCCCTAAAAGATCCTCTGCCTGCTGGTAGAATTTACCGCGCTCTGCCGGCGTTTTCGCTTTCGCCGCATTGACTAACGCCTGGTCATACTCCGGGTTGCTGTACTGGCTGGTGTTTTCACTGTCTCCGGTACGGTAGTTGTTGAGGAACGTCGCCGCATCATCGTAATCCGCAATCCAGGCGTAGCGCACCACGTCAAAGTTGTGGGTGTGCATGGTATCCAGCATGGTTTTCCACTCCTGATTTTGCAGCTTCGCCTCCACGCCGAGATTTTTCTTCCACATTGAGCTGGCCGCGATGGCAATGCGCTGGTGCGATTCAGACGTGTTGTAGAGCAGATTAAAGCGCAGCGGGTGGCTGGCATTAAAACCGGCCTCGTCCAGAAGCTTTTTGGCTTCGGCAATGCGTTTTTCCATCGGCCAGCTGGCGTAATCCGGGTTTTTTAGCGTGATACCGCCGATATCCGGCTGGCTGACGAGCCACGCCGGGCGTTGCCCCTGCCCTAACACTTTCTCCGCGATAATGTCTTTATCCAGCGCCATGTTCAGCGCCCTGCGCACGCGGGCATCATTAAACGGTGGACGGGTGGTGTTGAACTCATACCAGTACGTGGCAAGCTGTGGAGAAACATCCAGTTCGCTGCCCAGCGTTTTCTTGAGCTGCGCAAACTGATTGATCGGCACCGTATAAACGATGTCGATTTCACCGGCCTTATAGCGGTTCACATCCGCGGCTTCAGACGAGATGGGCAGGTATGTCACTTTATTGATAACCGTATGCACGTTATCCCAGTAGCGCGAGTTGCGCTCGGCCACAATGCGCTCGTTGACCACCCACTGCGACAGTTTATAAGCACCGCTGCTGACGAAATGCTCGGGTTTGGTCCATTTATCACCGAAACGCCCAATCAGCACTTTATCCACCGGCACCAGCGACGGGTGCGCCAGCATCGCCAGGAAAGCGGCATTTGGCTGGGTGAGCGTGACCTCAAGCGTAGTGTCGTTGATGGCTTTCACACCCAGTTTATCGGGCGCTTGTTTACCCTGCGCAATCTCTGCGGCGTTGATGATGTGCATGTTGCCCGGATAGCTGGCGTACGGCGAGGCGGTTTTAGAGTCGACCAGCCGCTGCCAGCTCCAGACCACATCTTCTGCAGTAATGGCGGTGCCGTCGCTCCAGGTGATGCCAGGACGAAGATGGAACGTCCAGACGGTGTTGTCTTTGTTCTCCCATTTCTCCGCCAGCCGCGGCTGGATCTCACCGTTCGGAGAAACGCTGACCAGCCCTTCGAATAAATCGCTGATAATATTGAATTCGACATCGCTTTCGACTTTATGCGGGTCAAGCGATGAGGGTTCACTGCCGTTGTTCCTGACCAGTTCCTGCTTCTCTGCCAGTTGCGTTCCTGCCGGCACGTTAGCCGCCCAGCCTGCCGTGCTGGTGCAAAGTATGGCCGCGGTTAACAACGAGAGTGTAAAGTTAGTGCGTGTTTGTGGTTTCATATCCTTCGCCTTATTGTCTGTTTTATGACGATCCGGGAATAACTCTTAGCGCCCGCATTGAAATAAGGCAATATTTTTCAGTAACCTATAAGAGGTTGATCTGAATAAAATTCGTAATCCGCTGTTCATCCTGTAGGAAATGATTTTCGCAGAAGAAATAACCAGCATCAGCGCTAACGTGCTGAGTAAAGATGGGTAAAACCACTTTGAGACTGGCGCGCCGTTTCCTATTCTTGCCGTTAATTACATCTGTCATAAGAGAGTGACTCATGGATCGTATAATTACATCTTCACGCGACCGCACATCGCTACTCAGTACCCATAAGGTGCTGCGCAATACCTATTTCATGCTTAGCCTGACGCTGGCATTTTCGGCGATCACCGCCACCGCCAGCACCGTGCTGATGCTGCCGTCTCCGGGGCTGATCCTGACGCTGGTGGGGATGTATGGTCTGATGTTCCTGACCTACAAAACCGCTGACAAACCGGTTGGTATTCTGTCTGCGTTTGCCTTCACTGGCTTCCTGGGCTATATCCTGGGGCCGATGCTGAACGCGTATCTGTCTGCCGGGATGGGCGACCTTATCGGTATGGCGCTGGGCGGTACCGCGCTGGTGTTCTTCTGCTGTTCGGCCTACGTACTCACTACTCGTAAGGACATGTCCTTCCTCGGCGGTATGCTGATGGCAGGCGTCGTGGTTGTGCTGGTGGGTATGGTGGCAAACATCTTCCTGCAGCTGCCTGCCCTGCACCTGGCGATTAGCGCCGTGTTTATTCTGATTTCTTCAGGTGCGATCCTGTTTGAAACCAGCAACATCATTCGCGGCGGTGAGACGAACTATATCCGCGCTACCGTGAGCCTGTACGTGTCGCTGTACAACATCTTCGTCAGCCTGCTGAGCATCCTGGGCTTCGCCAGCCGCGATTAAAGCTACAGCAATGTAAACCTGGCCCCGCTTATGCGGGGCTTTGTTTTTTGATACACTGCTGCGGTTTTTGACTGATGCGTGAATGATTATGTTGAGTTTTGAAGGCAAAGAGATCGAGACCGATAACGACGGTTATCTCAAAGAGAGTGGCCAGTGGAGCGAAGCGCTGGCAGCGGTGATTGCGGAGAAAGAGGGTATCGTCCTTTCCCCCGAACACTGGGAAGTGGTGCGTTTTGTGCGCGAGTTCTATCTCGAATTCAACACCTCTCCGGCTATTCGTATGCTGGTCAAAGCCATGGCCAATAAATTCGGCGAAGAGAAAGGTAACAGCCGTTATCTGTACCGCCTGTTTCCAAAAGGCCCGGCAAAACAGGCAACAAAGATTGCTGGCCTGCCTAAGCCGGTGAAGTGCATTTAATAGCGAATACCGAAGTTAACGTACTCCCGACCGGGTTGATGCGGTTCCGTTAAAACCTTATCAACCCGCGCACTTCGCGGCCCGCCCGCTTTCAGCCACGCCAGCAGCTTCTCAATCTGTTCTTCTTCACCACAGGCCAGTACCTCTACGCTGCCGTCGTCCATATTACGTGCATATCCCGTTAACCCTAGCTGTACGGCTTCTCGCTGGGTACTGTAACGGAAGCCGACACCCTGAACGACGCCGTAAACCCAACATCTAATACAAATACAACCACTTTCTGCATTAAACATTTTCATTTACCTACCTGTGTCATGCCTATGGTCAACTGCATAAAAAACCATTGCTTTCATTAGTATAGACAATTCTCAAATACTCCACCTAAAACACTTCTTAGCCAGCAGTTATGAAGTATATCCATTTCTACAGTGATTATTTTGTCTCTATACCGAGCCAGTACACATTTATCATTTCGTGAGATTAAATTGCTAATGGAGGAATTTGAGAATCAGAATTATTTCTGACTCATGATTGTAGACAGTTTAGAAGTCTACTCAGTCTAAGATACCAACTAATTGTAATTTCAGCCTATCAGTAGATATAATGTAATTAGAACCATTGTTATGTGGTTCAAATCCAAATTTCTGTGCAAATAATTTACTATTCGAATTAACCATTTCTATCCCTATATCAGTATAATCATATTCAAGAGCTATGCTCAAAAGATGTTTTAAAAATCGAGTCCCATGCCCAGACCTCCGTTTTTCAAAACCAATTCTCGCAATAACTATTGTCTTTGATGAATCTGAAAGCCAAGTATCCCCAAACCGAATATATATGTCGAATTTCTTCCTTCCTTTTGTAATAATTCTGAAATTATCGACTTCAACCTTAGCTATTTCACATATATATGCTGATTCGGTTTTATATGGAAAAACAGTATCAAGCCACGTATTTATACGAGACAATATATCTTCTTGTTCAACCACGGAAATCTTTCCAATCACAAGCCATCCTCACAGATATTATTAGAGCGTAAATAATAAATTTACCTCAACCCATAATGCTTACAAAATTCTTTGTAGCATTTTAATTTTTCAGCATTTTTATCATTATTATGCTGATGACAATAAAACAAGTCAAAAATAGTAGAAAAACTTTTTTTATCTGATCTTAGATCACCAGTCCAAGCAATATTACCAACACTACGATGTAGTAAAAGAGAGAACAAAGCATCATTGAGTTCTTTGACAACATTGTCACACGCCGAAGCGATTGCCTGAATAGCATCATAGCCTATTAAAATAGGCTTTTCTAAAAAATTCTGATGTTCATCAAAACCTAACTCAATAGCATTACTAACACCAAAGAAACCAGAACGATGAACAATACAGTGCCGTAGCTGGCATATTTGCTCGTACTTCCTTAATGCAGAGCCTAAAGTTTGAGGTTGCTGAATATCTAAAACAAGCCCAGTGAATTTTTTAATAGATTCAGTAATATTACTTACCGAAATAAAAGAAGCTCCTTCTAACAAAGCTTCAGGCAATAATTCCTTATGATGGTGTAATGCAGCCGCATAACTAACCGTACATTTATAACTTTTACTTTTTGAAAAGTCATCCATAGTTAATATTTTACGAATAATCCTTCGGCAATAGCTTTCTACCGACGAAACAAAACCTAACATCACCAAATTTGCCAATAACGACCACTCTTTTGTTTCTTGAGGTACACCAAGCAATCTTATATGGGTTAGTTTTTGTTCATTAAAAATATCTATAGCAGAGCTTTCGGGCTCTTCATAGGAGACATCAAAGAATCCGATTGTATTAATATTTGGAGATACTCTCTGTCCGGAAATATTAATACCAATTTTCTTAGGGCTTGCCATGTTTTCCCTCACACCAAAAATTCATTTACCCAAGCCTGGATTTTCGAATTTATTAAGTCAGCTCGCTTTTGTGCAACCCTTTTAACTTTCATAAATTCAGCAGCAGTATTTTTTGATGACAAAACATCTTCAACCGTGACAAATGGGGTTTCACTAATAACCCGTTTTTGAAATGCACTTAATGGCAATTCAACTAATTTTTTTCGCATGCAGATTCTGAATGATGATTCGTCTATAAGCTGTGTACCACACTCGTGGCAGAACTTCTGAGTATCAGATAAACGGCGAGTACCACATTGAGAGCAATTTGGTAACTTCAGCGTGATAGAATCAATCGCGTCTTTTGTAAGCAACGTTGCAATTTTCTTTCTTAAAGGGTGTTTTTCCGATGCTGAACGAACTACAGCTGACAACTGCCCCGCATTAAATCCTTTACTTAAGGTAAATACTTTATTGTTAAATAAATAGGCATAATGAGGTATAAATCTTCTCAATTTTCGATCAGGGCCATGTGATATGCTTGATGTTTCATAAAACAATCCAGCTTCAATTAAAAAACTGGCTATTCTCTCCATTTTATCTGTATTAAGATCATCAATGCCTACAGTAACTGTTTTTTTATAGTTAGCACCATCTTTTCTGAGGCTTACATGATTTATAACCTTTAATTCTTGGACTATTTGTAGAAATAAAACCCATCCTGCCTCAATGTAGTTTTCATATTGTGGGAGTTTATCAATAATAGAGCGGTATTCATCATATAGATATTTACAACGTTCATCAATAATAGAATTAAATTTACTCTGCTTACTCCTCCCTTTATTCTCGTGATATGCTCGAATCAGGTTTATATATGCTCTTGGTATTCCAAACGAAGCATAGATAAGTAAATTATTAATATCTTGGTCAATATCAATATCTTGCGAAAATCTTTCCTGAAGCAAGCTATTCATGAATTCAGAATATTCTGGTTGCTCAACATCCTGCCAAATGAATACAGGCTCCGCATCTTGTCCTAAATGAAATCTTGGCCCATATTGGGTTGTACCTGGATATACAGATGCCTTTGGTGAAATCCTTGATGTCTTGATGCTTCTAAAAACATCAAAGAACTCGACCATGTACTCTTTAGTTAATGTTAATGCCGCATCATCTAAAAACAAAACAGCCCTTTTCCTGTTTTCCCTCGTGATGCATGACTCAATTATTTTCTGAGCCACCTCGATGCTTAGCGTTAAGATAATAGGATTATGCTCATCACTATACTGTTGCTTCTCAATGTCACTTATGAACTTCTCCAGATATTCACTTTGCAAGCACTCATGCTCAGAGGAAATACCATATTCATTGTAACAAGCTAATACTATTTTTGCTAAAACCCATGAATGAAAAATATCTATGGCATTTGATGCCTCATGTAAATAAGTTTCTAACCGTAAATAATGGTTAAATGACACGTAAAGAGGGAGAGGCATTGAATCATTTTTCTTACAAGTAGAAAAGGCATGTCTCATATAATGAGTTTTACCCGCTCCTCTTGGCCCAATTAATAACTTAGCCCCAACCTGCGTAAGTTTTCTTTGAATTGAATCAAAATGTTTATTCTGAGGCGACCAGCTGACTAATAAATCTTCAGGAATGTAATCAGCCCTTTCCTCAAACTCAAAACTATCGAGTAAATCAAGATCAAATTGTTGAGCCATGAATATGTATCCTTTGATTTTTTCCCTTTGATACCATATCATACCTTAACAAATTTTCGCAATCTAAAAAAGATAATAAGTGGTTGAATTAAAACAGTTTTATACACAACAAGGCGTTAGCGAACTGCTGATTTCTCTCCTTGAGCATGAAGAACCTGTAACCTGCCTCGAACTGAGTGCGGGCGAAGGTGCGTTACTTGATTCAGCCAGTACAAAATTTCCACACATGGAAATCACAGCGTTTGATATCGATCCAAAGAACGCTGATCTTTTGTCGGCTAAATATCCCGAAGCAGATATTTACTGCATGGATTCAACTGATCAAAAAATTCATAGTATTCTTCATAGCTCTCGATTTGACATTGCATTATGCAACCCACCCTTCCAGACAATTAATAACACAAAGCAGTTTGAATCTATTGTCGAAGATGTATTCGGCACAAGTATTTCGACTAAAAAAATAAGATCGGAAGTAGTATTCCTGGCTATAAACCTTCTCTATCTTAAAGACGGGGGAGAACTTGCAATTATTTTACCTGATTTATTTTTCTCATCCGCATCATATAATTGGCTGAGAAAATCCTTAATTAATAAATTCACTATCAAAAACATTATAGAATGTGAACATCGTTCATTTCTCAAAACTGAAGCTAAAACATACATTTTTCATATTTGTAAAAGCATATCAGAAATAAGTAAAATCGCTTATTTCAAATATAAAAATCCTGGTGACATTCAGAAAGATTACATTTCTGTAGATTCATTAGAAAAAAAAGAACCGAAATTAAGCAAACCAAATAATGATTATTACTCAGTTTTTAGAGGCCGTTTATCTGGTAAAGAATGCAAAAAATTAGGTTGTTCTTATTTCCATACAAATAGTTTTAAAGAGATAACATACACGACAACTGCAGAAGAGAGTATGGAGGAACATTTCATTGCCCAAAATGGAGATGTCTTGATAGCAAGAGTCGGTTCCAGAATTGTGGGCGAACATGAGATATTTAAAGGAAATAAAGCTGTAGTCAGTGATTGCATCTTTTGCCTATGTTTTTACAATGAAGATTTCAAAATCTTTTTCTTAAACTTTTGGCTCAAAAACAAACATGAATGGCTTGAGAGGAATATCAGCGGAACATGTGCCAAACATATTAGTTTATTGAGCATTCGCAATTTGCTGGAACAATTACTAAAAGATTTTAAAAAAGTAGCACCGCTTTAAGATTACGTGTCCATTTTCCTGCCATCAAAATACATCCTAAAAGTTGAATTCTTCATGATTACATTAACTTTCCTAAGTTGCTTTAATATAACTTATCAACTATCTCAACAGATGATATACATAAAAACCAATATTATCAATTGGTTAATGTGAGTTCTATACGTCGTTTTTCTACTGCGTGTCTACTTCAATTTAAAAAAGATAATTGTATTTGCTCTATACACGAGGACTGAAGAATAAGTAGAATATATTCGCTTACGTAGAATCAAAGCCGTCCTCAATGCGTTGATTCTATTGATTAAGATCTTTCAGTAATATTATGGTGAAGATGATGGATAACTGTATTTTATTTGGGAATGGTTTAAATTACCTCAGCGATAATCACGTCGGCTGGGATGAATTACTTAAAAAGATAAAAGGAATTGATAATTTTGACAATATTTTCCTTCCAAATACTATGATATATGAGCGTGCGTTATTATCTCGCTGCCATTTTGAAAGCGATAAAAGTAGAAAAAATGTTAGAGATATTGAATCTAATCTAAAATCAGAAATTTCAAATCTCCTTATGAAACAGAAGGGAAATAGCATTTACAACGAATTATCTAACCTAAACATAGATAATTACATTACGACAAATTATGATTATGCTTTTGAAGATAGTCTTGACCTTAGCGATAAGGTTGGAACGTTCCATTATGACAATGAAAAAATATATAGTATAAGAAGGCATAAAGAATTCTCTGCATCTGCAAGGAAAATCACCTTATGGCACATGCATGGTGAACTTAATAATATTAAATCAATTCAGCTTGGCTTAGATCATTATTGTGGTGGTTTATCTAAGATAGATTCATATATTAAGGGATCATATATAATAGATAAAATTCATCAAACAAAAGTCTCAAGTATAAGTGATAAATTGAGTGGTATAAAACCAAGAGATAACGAATCCTGGATTGAGCATTTTTTCTTTAGTAACTTACATATCATCGGTTTTTCACTTGACTATAGTGAGGTTGATATATGGTGGCTTCTTAATAAAAGAGCAAGAATGATACTCGACAATGAAGACATAAAAAATGAAATTATATTCTATGTTGCTACAGACACTAATCCTGAAAATAAAAGCAATGAGAGATGGAATGAGAAAAAAGGCATATTAAAAAACTTCAGGATTTCAATCGAAGAAATACCTCTCAATAATAAAGGCTATGATGGATTCTATAAAACTGCAATTGATATAATTAGGAGAAAAAGTATAAAAAAATCTTAATTTAGAACTTCAGACTGCATAGTTAATAGGATTTTGTATAGCTAAGCAGACAAGCGTAGCTATACAACTTTGGCATGTAACACTGTTAGACCATGCAACCAGGCGATGGTGCACGTTTGACATCGTCATTCTCCTTATCCGTCCGGAGCGCTGCCCGCCCCTCTTTCTACTCGAATTCAAAGAATAGCAAATTATGCCGGTTTTAAAATCGTCTCAGAATATGGTATCAAAATAACAGGATAAACAGATGAATTTTAGGAAAAACCTATGCCACCATCAGATTATTTCTTCGAAAAACTGGAAACGAAAGCCGGGTTAAATTACATATTACGCGCACAGGAAAAAGTGCCTGAAGGTGGAATGTACATCAAGCCACACATGCATCTCGAACATGAAATAATGTGGTTTTACAAAGCCAGAGGCAGCTACAGTATTGGCCGTGAAAAATTCGCTCTCCAGAACAATACGCTTGTCTATGTCAGCCCACTCACGCTGCATGATATGGAACTGGATTTTACGGCAGACCATGAACGTTTTATCTTACAATATGATCATACTGCGCTCAGCAATCTGAAATATCCAGTACCCGCCCTGGAATCACATACGGGTGTCGTTTCCTGCCTGGAGGAAAAAGATGCAGAAAGATTACAATTTATTTTCAAATGGTTCTCAGAAGTCAATGAGACGGCCTATTCTGAAAAAGAAATTAAGCCGTTAATGATTTTGTTACTCAGCACCGTTCTGCAGCATGCCGAAAACGCAACCAAAATCGCCACAGAGACGGATCATCAATCCATCTTTGCGGTTATTATCTCTTTTGTGATCAACCTGGAAACGCAAACCTCATTTACGATGAGTTTGAACGAAGCCGCTGAATCGGTCGGACTCTCACCCAGTCATTTTTCGAGAACGTTTAAAAAAATTATGCAGGTGAGTTTTAAGGAATATCTTCTGCGAAAGAAAATCGCCCTGTCAATACAGCTGTTGCGTAATACAGAACTTAGCATCACCGACATTGCTTACAAATGTGAGTTTACAGATGCTGCGTACTATTGCTTCCAGTTCAGAAGGGTTATCGGCGTTACACCTAAAAAATTCAGGAACAGCAATCTGACATCAGAACAGTTAAAAACCGGTCATAACGTGCAGCTTTAAGCGTAAAACCGCGTCGTTGATGAAACTGTGATCGGCACAAATCTACCTGCGCAAAAAAATTATATAAAAGCACCTTTCTCATACATTTTTTTATGCTCTTAATATTTATCTTTTAACCTGAGACTGGCCACTCATTTCGGATTCGTACTCATCCTGATTAAAAGGTATTTATTATGAGAAAAATAGGATTCAAAGAAAAGATTGGTTATGGGTTAGGTGATGGTGCGTCCAATATTATCTGGCAAACGATAATGCTTTTCATGGCCTACTTTTATACAGATATCTACGGACTAAGCGCTTTTCATATGGGGACCATGTTCCTGGTCGTCAGAGCGTTTGATGCCATTGCCGACGTGTACATTGGCTATCTGGCCGACCATACCCAGACCCGGTACGGTCAGTTCAGACCTTATCTCCTCTGGTTCTCGCTGCCCTTCGGTATTTTTGGTGCCCTGACGTTTTATACACCCGATTTTGGCGAGACGGCCAAAATTGTCTATGCCTATGTGTCTTATACTGCCCTCTCGCTTTTTTATTCCCTCGTTAACGTTCCCTACTGCGCGCTGATTAATAACATTTCCAGTGATGCAAAAGAACGGGTTTCAATGCAGTCTTATCGTTTTGCCTTCGCTGCTTTAGGAGGGATTATTGTTTCCGTCGTGGCGCTACCATTAACCAAAATTTTGGGTGAAGGCGATCTACAGAAAGGCTATTTTCTGGCGATGGTGATTATGGGGGCGATCAGCACTATCATGTTTTACTGTTGCTTTGCCATGACCAGGGAACATTACACGAAAGCGGTGGATAAAAAACGTAACTTTCGTGGCATCTATGATGATCTGACCGTCGTGGTGAAAGATCATAACTGGCGCTGTATTTTCAGCCTCAATATTGCAAGCCTTATCGCTGGCATCCTGAAAACGGGCGGAGCCATTTACTTCGTTAGCTATTATCTGAAAAGACCCGATTTAGTGGGACTTGTGCTTATTATTATTCTCTGCACCCGATTTGTGGGCGCATTGTCGACAACGCTATTATATAAAAATTATGACCGGGTATTGTCATATAAAATTTCGTTAATTATACAAGCCATTATCTTAATTATTCTTTTCGCCATTCCTGCAGAATACGTCCTGCCGGTTTGCCTGGTGATCTGCCTGATTCATTTCATCGACGCCAGTTCTGCCCCCCTGCAATGGAGCCTGCTCAGTGACATCATTGATAACGTTGAAAAACAGTCAAACATTTCGCTGAGTGGCTTAGTTTTCTCAACCAATCTTTTCGCTATAAAGATTGGCATTGCGGTTGGCGGTGCCATCATTGGCTGGCTGCTCACCGTGGGCGGCTATGTAGGCAGTGCTGCGATCCAAACCGATCTCGCCATTCTGATTGTGCGGCTTATCTTTACGCTTATTCCCGCTGCTTTTGTCTTCATGATGTACCTCATCATGAGGCAATACCGGACCCATAATGCGTTACAGGCCTGACGTTACCACCGCTATTTTCATAACAGGAATCGAAGATGACCATAATAACCAACCCCATTATCCCAGGCTTTAATCCGGACCCCTCTATTATAAGAGTGGGTGAGGCGTATTACTTAGCAACATCGACATTTGAATGGTTTCCTGGGATTTGTTTGTATAAATCATACGATCTCAAAAACTGGCGGCTGATTTCTCATCCCCTGAAGCGAAAAAGTCAGTTGAACATGCGCGGGAATCCGAATTCCGGCGGAATCTATGCGCCATGCCTCAGCTACGATGCCGGAAAATTTTATCTCATTTATACCGATGTCAAAAACGTGACCGGACGTTTCTGGGACCCGAATAACTTTATCGTGACCACGGACGATATCGAAGGTGAATGGTCTGAGCCAACGTATCTCAATAGCAGAGGGATTGATCCCTCGCTGTTCCACCACAGTGACGGTACGAAATGGCTTGTGAGCATGGAGATGAGCTACAGAGACGGCGGGGAGGCAGGATTCCCCAAGTGGAATGGCATTATCATCCAACAATACGATGAGCAGAAGAGTCGCTTAACCGGCGAGTGCCGTAAAATTTTCGCCGGTACTGCTTTGGGCATCACCGAAGGGCCACACATTTATGAGTTGAACGGCTGGTTCTATTTGTTAGTGGCCGAAGGCGGGACGTTTTATAACCATGGCGTCACGCTGGCGCGCTCCCGACATCTGTTTGGCCCCTACGAAACCGATCCCATCGGGCAAATGATGACATCTCGCTTTGATTGTCGTTTACCTTTACAGCGCGTCGGCCATGCGGATCTTTTTGATAACGGTCTGGGCGAATGGTTTATTGTGCATTTATGCGGGCGACCGTTGCCCTCAAAAGGACGCAGCCCGATGGGTCGAGAAACCGCTATCCAGCAGGTTTACTGGACGGAGGATGGCTGGCTGCGCTTAACAAATAACAGCATTACGCCAGAATTAACGGTGCAGACGCGCCTGAAAGAACGTCCGTGGCCAACGCCGCCAGCCCGGGATGAGTTCGATACGCCGGAGCTACCCCTTCACTACCAGTCGCTACGCATCCCCTTAAGCGAGGAAATGTGCACGCTTACGGAAAGGCGCGGATGGTTACGGTTGCGGGGTTATGAATCCCTGAGTTCACAGCACTATCAAAGCCTGCTGGCAAGAAGACAAACCGATTTTATATTTACCGCTCAGACATGCGTAGATTTTAAGCCTCACTCTTTCCAGCAGATGGCCGGGCTGGTCTGCTTTTACGACACCACCAACTACGTTTATCTGAACATATCCTGTAACGACGCGGGAGAACGGACAGTCAATTTGATGGTTAATGACCTGAACCGATTCTCCTTACCGACAGGAGAAGGGGTAAAAATTGCCGCAGAAGGTCTGGTTTACCTAAGAGTCTGCGTCAAAGATGATGGCGCTCTTTTTTACTACTCACTCGATGAAAAAAAATGGATCCCGATTGGGGGTTATGTTGAATACAGCAAACTGTCCGATGAATATTTTAAGGAACGTGGCATAGAGCGCTTCACCGGTGCCTTTGTCGGGATGTGCTGTCAGGATTTCACGGGCGAACATATCCCGGCCGATTTTGACTACTTTGCCTATTTCCCGGAAGATTTTTAGTTAAGGGCGCGCAGAGTGTCCGCAGATGATTGCCACTGGCCTTCTGTGCTACTCTACGCGCCATTTCCATGCAATCGACAGAATAGAAATCATGAGTGTACGTTTAGTGTTAGCCAAAGGGCGCGAGAAGTCATTGCTGCGCCGCCATCCCTGGGTCTTTTCCGGCGCGGTTGCGCGTATGGAAGGTAAAGCCAACCTCGGTGAAACCATCGATATCGTTGACCATCAGGGGAAATGGTTAGCGCGCGGCGCATACTCGCCAGCATCGCAGATCCGCGCTCGCGTCTGGACGTTCGATAAAGATGAAACCATCGATATCGATTTCTTCGTCCGCCGCCTGCAGCA
>PJTT01000630.1_pt1 | contig 18655 bp, 19 predicted proteins | sample 1512261 | NCBI WGS metagenome assembly PJTT01 (sample SAMN08177685, study PRJNA422409) | Soil metagenome, whole genome shotgun sequencing project. | isolation source: Soil (2) enriched on wood chips | place: USA: Madison | collected 2015-01-15
ATAATCAGGAGGCTATGAATTTTTTTGTGATCCGGCTGGGACTCGAACCCAGGACCCATACATTAAAAGTGTATTGCTCTACCAACTGAGCTACCAAATCAATCCTACTCTTTTCCGTTGAACGGAGTGCAAAGGTAATAACCTAAATTTAAACTTCCAAATTTCTTCAGCAGAAAAATCAAAATAGTTCTTTGCCACTTAACGAGTTGCACTACTCTACCCCAATGCAAAACGAGAGATATCCGCATTGCGACCACCTCTCGTTTGCCCATTACTATTTTATAATTCAATTATTTGCTTTCTCCTGCAAACACAGCACGCATATATTCGCTATTCAGGCGGCGAATGTTTTGTACAGAAATTCCTTTAGGACATTCTGCTTCGCAAGCCTGGGTATTGGTACAGCTACCAAAGCCTTCTTTATCATGTTGGTCCACCATATTCATAACACGAATATTGCGCTCAACATCGCCTTGTGGCAACAATGCCAGGTGCGATACTTTTGCAGAAAGGAACAACATGGCAGAAGAGTTTTTACAAGCTGCTACGCAAGCACCGCAACCGATACAAGCCGCTGCTGCAAACGATTCGTCTGCTTTATCTTTATTAATAGGCAAAGCATTTGCATCCTGCGCATTACCCGTATCTACAGATATATAGCCACCCGATTGGATAATACGGTCGAATGCTCGACGGTCTACCATCAAGTCTTTGATAACCGGGAAAGCCTTTGCACGCCAAGGTTCTACCACAATGGTATCGCCGTCTTTGTAAGCACGCATGTGCAATTGACAGGTAGTTGTTTCGTGCCAAGGACCGTGCGGTTGCCCGTCGATATGCATGGAACACGCACCACAAATACCTTCACGGCAATCGTGGTCGAAAGTAATAGGCTCTTTACCTTCATTAATCAATTGCTCGTTCAACACGTCGAACATTTCCAGAAAAGACATTTCCGAAGAGATATCTTTCACCTGATACGTTTCAAATCTTCCGCTATCTTGTGCATTGTTTTGACGCCATACTTTCAACGTCAAATTCATATTGTAATGTTCCATTCTTCTTAAATGGTTAAATTGTTAAATGGTCTTTTACCCAAAGGAAATCCACCACCAATTATTTTCTAATATCCTAAATACTCTCTATTTATAAGAACGCTGCGTAGGATGCATGATTTCGTAATTCAAATCTTCTTTGTGCAGTTGCCATTTGTTTTCGCTGGTCATTTCCCAGGCTGCAACGTACATGAATTGATCATCATTACGCATGGCCTCCCCTTCTTCGGTTTGTGATTCTTCACGGAAGTGACCACCACAACTTTCTTCACGGTTCAAGGCATCCATGCACATCAACTCGCCTAGTTCCATAAAGTCGGCTACACGGTTGGCTTTGTCCAACTCTGTGTTCATACCTTCGGCAGAACCAGGGATACGTACGTTTTTCCAGAACTCTTCACGCAATGCACGGATCTCGGTTATAGCTTCCTGCAAACCTTTTGCATTACGCGCCATACCGCACTTGTCCCACATAATTTTACCCAAACGCTTGTGCAGACTTTCTACTGACTCTGTTCCTTGTATGCTCATTAATTTAGCAATACGGTCGGCCACTTCTTTTTCTGCTTTCGCAAATTCAGGGTGGTCTGTAGGAATAGCTTTCGTGCGGATTTCATCTGCAAGATAATTTCCGATTGTGTAAGGAATAACGAAATAACCGTCAGCCAAACCTTGCATTAAAGCCGATGCTCCCAAACGGTTAGCACCATGGTCGCTGAAGTTGGCCTCGCCCAAAGCGTATAAGCCAGGAACGGTAGTCATCAATTCGTAATCTACCCAGATACCGCCCATTGTATAGTGAACCGCAGGATAAATACGCATGGGTGTTTCGTAAGGATTCTCACCGGTAATTTTTTCGTACATGTCGAAAAGGTTACCGTATTTAGATTTTACTACCTCTTTACCCAATTTGATAATCACATCCATGGAGGCATTGTGGTTACCTTGCTTGTTGCATTCTATTTTACCATAACGTTCGATAGCCGCAGCATAATCGAGGTACACTGCCTGACGACTGGATCCCACGCCATGACCGGCATCGCAACGCTCTTTAGCTGCACGGCTCGCCACGTCACGCGGTACGAGGTTACCAAATGCAGGGTATCTTCTTTCTAAGTAATAATCTCTTTCGTCCTCAGGAATATCGCCGGCTTTGCGGGTATCGTTTTGCTTTTTAGGCACCCAGATACGTCCGTCATTACGCAACGACTCAGACATCAACGTCAATTTAGACTGGTGATCGCCTGATACCGGAATACAGGTTGGGTGAATTTGCGTAAAGCAAGGATTACCAAAGGCTGCACCTTTTTTGTGTGCTTTCCAGGCTGCCGTTACGTTACTGCCCATGGCATTGGTTGATAAATAAAATACGTTGCCGTAACCGCCGCTGCACAACAATACAGCATGGCCGAAGTGACGCTCTAATTTACCACTTACCAAATCGCGGGCAATAATACCACGTGCTTTGCCATCAATCTTAACGACATCAAGCATTTCATGGCGGTCGTACATCGTAACGTTACCCAAAGCAATCTGGCGCTCCAAAGATTGGTAAGCACCAATCAACAATTGCTGACCGGTTTGACCGGCTGCATAGAAGGTACGCTGTACTTGCGTTCCACCAAAAGAACGGTTGCTGAGCAAGCCGCCATATTCCCTTGCGAACGGCACACCTTGTGCTACGCATTGGTCAATAATATTGGCACTTACTTCAGCTAAGCGATGAACGTTGGCCTCGCGTGCGCGATAGTCACCACCTTTAATAGTATCGTAAAAAAGACGGAACGTAGAGTCACCGTCATTCTGGTAATTTTTAGCAGCATTAATACCACCTTGTGCCGCAATAGAGTGCGCACGACGGGCAGAATCCTGAAAGCAGAACGCCTTAACCTTATAACCCATTTCGCCCAAAGACGCTGCTGCAGAGGCACCGGCAAGACCGGTACCAATGACAATAATCTCCAGACTACGTTTGTTAGCGGGGTTAACCAATTTACAATGGTCTTTATAGTCTGTCCATTTTTTGGACATTTCGCCTGCTGGTATTTTTGAATTAAGTGACATACTATATTTCGTATTTTTAAAGCGCTTAGCTTTCTTAAATTTATTTTTTGACTCCTCTAAATTTGTAATTTGCATTGTCAGGCCCAATCGGTGCTGCGTAGCTAAATTCTATTAATAAGGAATCATCAACTATTGTAAAAGCATGGTATGGCCTCATTGAAGTACCATTTTTGTAAAACCCACTCTTGTCTACTAAAAAGGCCCCATTTCCTCTAACCTCGCTACAAGAAAAAAATATACTATCGTTTTCGCGCCTTACCAATACTTCTGACAAAAAAGTATCTCTTTTCTCTACTAACCCACTGATGCTTCCACTACGCGAATATGTTATCCATTGCCCCGAATATACTACCTCAGTCCCAATATTATCTTTAGAGCAACCTATTGCTACAACAATCAAAACTAAAACTCCAAAAAATTTCCACATAAGAAATAAATTTAGTGCGCACCATGCCCACCAAACGTTGGGAACGAAGCAGCCTTAGGCAACCACTCGAAGTAGAACGCAAGCGGCATAGCAATGAAAATCAAAGGCACGATTATTGAAAATGCGATACCAATACCATTGATAATAGGCTTGTATTTTTTAGTGCTCATACCCAATGTTTGGAACGCGCTCCAGAAGCCGTGCATTAAGTGCCAAGCCAAAGAAATACAACCCAGAATATACACGATAACAACGATGCCATTTTGGAATAAGTTTTCCATTTCAAGATACAAATCTTTCTCGTGGCCAGTCATCCATTGTTGTGCACGGTTAGGTACCCAGAAATGTGCTAAGTGTACAATTAAGAATATTAGAATGATAGTTCCTAACAAGCCCATTGAGCGGCTGTACCAAGAACTATTTTTATGACCAGCATAAGATTTATAACCTATAGGACGCTTAGCTCTGTTTTGGAAAGTAAGCATAAAGCCTTGAACAATGTGCAAAATAATACCTGCCATAAGTCCAATCTCAGCAGCGCGGGTCAAAGGATTAGAACCCAAGAAATGGCCCGCAACTTTGTAAGCTTCGTAACCACGGCCATCAGGCAAAAATATCAATGCGTTAACGTAGCAGTGTACACACAAGAAAAGGATAAGAGAAATTCCGGTAAGACCCATTACGAGTTTTTTACCGATGGAAGATGTAAAGGCGTGTTTCCAATTCATAATAAAGAGAACGAAAAATTGAATTGTAAAATTTTTGTCATTTTTCGGATGCAAAGTTAATGCCCAAAACGAACAATTGCTAACTATTTTTTAAATTAGTATATCTACCCCAAAAATCAAAGGTTGATAATGTAGTATTTATACAAAAGCAGGATTATAACGTTGTGTTACAATCCTGCTTTAACGATAATGCTTCAGTCAGCAGTATACTAATTGACATAGCTGCTTGCTGCTGTATATTCAGGTTCTTCTTCCGTATAAAATGCTCTGCCCGATGGCTGCATACCTATTTTTATTTTTTTCAAGCCTTTATCAAGTTGTTCTGCAACGGGCTTGCTATCGCTAAATTTATCGCGCGTAACCTTTAGCAAATCTCCGGTCGATGTTATCTGCTTATCCTTTTGCTGGATGATGCCATTATAGGCAATGTACCAGTTGCTATTTCCCTTTACCTTGTACTTATAGGCATACAAATTGCCTTTATTGCCATTGTATTCGTAAGGTTCTTTCTTGATAAGCTGCAATGAATCCTGCATATTGGAAAACGCGAATGTTACCATACTTTCAGATAGCTGGTCGGCAGTCTTGTATTTATCAGGGAAAAGGTCACTGCGCCCTACTCTTTTGAGCGAGGTGTACAAAAAGTTGCGATAGCTGTTATCGGCAGCAATGCTATTCCATACTGTATCGTTAACCGGACGATTATTTTTAAGCATGCTCAAGGCCGTGTTTACCTTTAAGGCTTGTTCGGGCGATTGCAACAAGCGCTCAAAGAAACGAGGTAAATTAGGGTTGGCATCGTAAAAAGGCATCAGCAAGGTGGTATAATAGCCCATAGTACCCGCCGTCGTATCCATCTCTACATATTCGGCATACTCCGATGGCGTAACGCTGCGCGCTGCTTCATTGGCCGCCTGCATTTTCTTCAGCATAATTTTTGCATCGAAGTATATGTTGCCCACATAGCTTTCGTAAGCATCAGATTTGATATAGTTACTGTCCACCAATTTAGCCAGCAATTTACGCACCGGGTCTTTGTAATCTTCTATGGTGGCAAGGTTCATAATATCGGGGTACAATTCTTTTGCCAATGGCAAAGAGTCGGCAAATGGCTGCAACAATTGCGCATATTCGTAGCGCTCTTCAAATACCGGTGGGTCCAGCAATATCAACTCCTTAAAAGTTGAAGCGGCCTCGCGCGTGCGCAACCGCGCCAATGCCGAGAACACGCTATTTTGAAACAGCGCCGTATCGCCCGATGACTTATAAATATCCTGCAACATGCCGGTTACATCTTTTACCACCGCACTATCATTGATATAGCCCAATTCTGCAATCAGTTTGGATTTTAACTCATAATAATCTTTATCCTTGTTATTCAACTCCGACATCAGTTTTTTGATAACCGGCAAACCCTCTTTGCCATAATACACATTGGCCAGCGCATTTTTGGAACGCTTGCTTACCATCGTATCTGTACTATGAAAATTGCGGTCGAACAATGCTACTTTACTATCAAACAAAGTAGGCGACGCCAGCGCATCCAGAAAATCCAGCGTGTTGTAGAATTCAGTTACGAAGCTGCTTTCCGCCACATTGGTATCGACCATTGTAAAGGCAGTAAGCACATTCATGCCGCGCATCATAATCTGGTATTTGATTACACGCGAGCTGGCTGTATCGGCAGCATATAATAGCCAACCGGTAGTGCCGTCGCCTTTATTAATACGTTGCTTGCGGGTTACCACCATACTGCTATCATACTGCAACTCTTCGCGCCAAAACTTGGTGCTGTCTTTTAAAAAATAGTATTCCGGGTATTTATAAGAATTGAGGATAATGACTTCGCCCGTTTTCTCCGAAATAAAATTTGAAAAATTATTGGTCGGTCCGCTTTCGTAATTTACAGTATCACGCTTTTGCGGGCTATTCTTTTGCGCATACATCAACATACCCATTACATCCGCATCCATCGCGGGATTGAGCGATGTAGTTACTTTGTAATTGAGTAGAGAGTCGCGGTATTCTTTCGCATTATCATACTTATACGGCACCTGCACAAAAGAGTTGAAATAGGCTGTAGCATCTCTGTTTTTTTCTTTGCTACGCAAAGCCAGCATATAGTAATGCGGACCGTTGAGCACAAAACGGACTTTTACATAATCACCACTTTTCAATTTGTAATGCCCGTCCAGCACAGGTTTGCTATTATAGCTGCGCAAAGACTCGGCTATTTTTTTATCAACACTTTTATCATTTGCATAGCTTTCTTCGAGCAGGCGCAGGTCAAATGTATCGGCAGCAGAAAAGTTATAGCTGTAAATATTTTTCTTGAAAATAGTATACACATCGCCCGTTTTAGCATCTAAAGCCTCATATTTCCATGCAGGCAAATTATCGGTGCTTTGCCTCGTATAAAAAGTAACAGGCTCTGATGGTAGCTCTACCTTGAAGCCACCATAAGCGGGACTATAATTCACGACGCTATTTGAGTTTGACTTTGTTTTGAATGCTATCGATTTAAAGAATGTTTCTGCTTCTTTGCCATACACATAATTACCTTTTCCGCCCATCTTGAACACCGCAATTTCCGAGGGCATCACTATAATATTATAGCGCTGAATATCGCCTTTGCGCGTTCTGTTCACTACATCCCAGCCGGCAAAGCCATCGCGCACTATTTTTTCTTTGGTCAGAATACGACCGGGAATATTCTCGTACAAAAGGCTATCAATGCTGCGCAAACTGCGCTCGCTGTCGTAACCATTAAACAATATATTCGTCTTGATGCGGGAAACCACATAATAAGCACCATTGGCCATATCGGCATAGTGCATACTGCCCGAGTTATCTTCGTTAGAAACATTCAATTTACCCGGAACACTCACAGAAAACAGGCTATCTGCTGCGTACTGCGTGGCAAATGTTACCGGCACCCGCAGACTATCAATCGCATCTTTTTGCGCAGCATCTCTATCTTGCATATAGATAGGGCGCAGCTTATAACCCTTGCGGCGTAAGATTTCTATCACACCCCTATCACCCGGTAAATGCGCAGCACCCACGCCTACAAACAAGCTTTTTTTCTTCATAATGCTGTCCATAGCATCGGCCTGCATATCATTGCGCTTGTAGAGAAATTTCTCTGAAAAACTTGCGGATGTTTCACTCAGTTTGTTCAAAGAATCGAGCATATCCAAATCGCCACGACGGTAAGCATCCTGTAGATTTTGGCCTACTTCATACATATTGATATCATTGCGCTGGCGAGGCTTATTCTTTTCATTAGCCATATCAATATAGGCTTCTATCATCATTTGCTGCGAGCCTACATAGGTTTCTACACCTGCTGCTTCTTTGCCTAATTTTTTGCCTGTTTGATAAATGTACAGGTCGAGGTAAGTATCTTCCTCAAAGTTGTCCATGCCGCGCTGGTTGCGGTATAGCAGTGCATCATTGAGTGCGGGCTCCATGCGCAGTGCTGCCTTTACCTGTTCCGTGTAGCTACCCTCCGTCATCGAATATTGATTGAGGTAATCGGTATAGTATGGTGCATAAAACTGGCGGTAAGCAAGGCTTTGATTATTGATGCGTGGTATTTCGCTCTGCCATTGCTCAGGATTCAACTCGATAGCCACTACATCTGCATTTTTAATGCCGTAATAAAAGCTATCGCTTAAATGAAAAACCATTTTATTGCTGATGTGCATGGTACCAAAAAGGTAGGACGGTTTGCTAAGTCCGTTGCCCGAGATTTCCCAGAGCAAGGTGCCGTACTTCTTGCCTTGTTGCTGAGCCCGAAGAAAACTTACATTCAATAAAAAGAGCAATGCGGTAAGTGCAAATGCCCGGCCGAAATGAAAAAATCGCATATTATTTATTTGTCTGGTGATGTGCAGCCGCAAAGGGCTTTACTATGCGAATATACACTAATAAATACTGCACAGACGCAGCATAACAACGCAAAAACATTTGCATTTATGCGGCTCTTTTTACTTAAATTTTGCCAGAATGAAATTTGCCTGTTTGCCAATAAAAAAGGAATATTACAGGATAATTGCATCAAAAATCAGACAGAAAAATATGGCACCGATTGAACAATACCTAAAGCATCTGGACAATATATTTCAGCAGGAGCCGCTATTCTTCGGCGGCGGCAAAGACGAAAAAGGCGTGCCTAAAGCATCGGTAATGATTTACGAAAATGTACCGGAAGCCGGCTATATCACAGCTATTACCTACGGCCTTTCACTGGTCAATCATCCCGACTGGACCAAAGGCAGACCGGAACTGTGCATCACGGTAAAGTCGACCGACCGCAACTGGGGATTGGTAGCATCGTACCTGGCCACAAGCCTGCGCGGCGACTGCCCTTTCGGTTACGGACAGACAATCAACTTCTCTGACAAAGTAAGCGAAGACTCGGATATGGATGCATTTTTTGTATTCGCACCGGCTATTTTAAAACCCGAACACTATACCGAAATCGACATCGGACTGGACTATAAAATAAATATCAACGGACTGTACCCAATGTATGCCGATGAATTGGAAACGTATGATAAAATAGGCTTCAACAAATTCTGGCATCACCCGAATTTTGATATTCATAGCGTAAACAGGGAAAGGATTACGGGGGAGTAAAGCGCAAAAACGGAACGGGTTTATGGCACGCAGATTTTCATGATGGGTATGATTTTGCGTTAGATTTCTGTCTACTGTAACTAAGAGTTCGGACTCACTATTTTTGCACATCCCATTGTCATGTTGAGGTCTGCGCAGCAACCGAAACATCTCAAATATTTTATAGAAAAATCAAGATGTTTCCCTCCGCTACGCTGCGTTCAACATAACAAAGCAGGTAAAATAGGTATTATAGCTAAGTTTGGAATCACGGGAATGAGCTAACAGCATTTATTATCTACATTTGCCCGACTACAAAAAACACCGCCACACATGCACGCTGCCTATATTACCGACCAGAATTTTGAAAAGATAAATTTCGCTGAAAGCCCATTGCAGCGCGGCGAATACGAGCATTGCACTTTCATAAACTGCGATTTTTCCAATGTTGTTTTAGCTGGCTTTATATTTGGCGAATGCAGGTTTGAAAGTTGCAATTTCAGCATGGCTAAATTGCCCGGAACAGTACTACGCAACGCAGCGTTTGAGGGCTGCAAGTTGTTAGGCATCCGTTTTGAAGAGTGCAGTACGTTTATACTTTCATTCAATTTTCAAAATTGCATTCTTACCCACAGCTCTTTCTACGGACTTAAAATAAAACAGACAAAATTTAAAGGAACCTTATTGAAAGAAGTTGATTTTTCGCGGTGCGACCTGACTGGCGCTGTCTTCAACAATTGCGATATGAGCGGTGCTCGTTTTGACCAAACTATATTAGAAAAAGCAGACTTGCGAACGGCCTTTAATTATAGCATTAACCCCGAAATCAACCGTATCAAAAAGGCTAAATTCGCATTACCCGAGGTCATCGGTTTGCTCGACAAATATGATATTGTTATTGAGCGATAAATAGGTGAGCAATGCGAAAAATACCATCAATCATATTTGTATTAGTTGCTGCACTGTTGCTATCTTTTAGTGTTCAGGCGCAATTTAAGATTCCGGAATTTGAACACAATTTAATACTACCGGATTCTACACTTTTACCACCAACTATCCCGCACAATGCTCAGTATGAATTTTCAATCACGTTGATGCATATTAGCTCAACAATATACGAAAAGCCTTTTGTAGTGTTGGCTTACAATGGCAACAAATGGTCGACTTATCGATGGACAGACCAAAGGGATACAGCAAATGCAGGAAAGCGTTCGTACAAGATTGAAGAAATAAAAGTAAGCCAGTCGCAAAGTAAAAACGTGTTTGACGGATTACGCTCAAATAGCCTGTTTGAGCTAAACCGAAAGGACCTAAACCTTACAAGTAGGGTTACAGATAGTGGCGTTGAAAACATCTATATTTACGACGGCGAATCTTATTCATTCATCATTCAGGCGCAAGACAAAGTACGCGTGATTGCATCATCTGATCCTGATGAATATGCAAAATGGAATCCTGCCCACCAGGAGTTGAAGCGCTTTATCGAATGCAGAGATTTGATGTATTCGCTCTATAATAAATGATAGCGAGTTTATTTAAATACTGCCCCTTCCAGAACATCAGAAACGATATACACCATGAACTTTAAATCCTTAATAAAGTACCTCGTATTCATTTGTTACCTGTTACCCTGCACCTTTTTCAAGGTTTCTTGCGACAGCGGCTTTGACATTTATGAGAACAAACAGGAAGCAGAAAAATCGATCGTAACACAACCTGCGACTGATATTGCCGAAGAACGAGATACCGCTTTGTCCGAGACTATTTCCGCTTCAGATACTGCTGTACAACCAGATATTGCAATCGATACCGCTGCGATAGAAAATGAATCTTCCATAAACGATTTTCTTGTACCCCTTGGTTCGTTTGCAATGTTCCCTACCGGCGACTCCATGTCCGCATTCGGAAACATGATTTTTCCTGAAAGACCGTTGAATAAATTAACTATCGCCGTGTCGCTTTTATGTTCAGTTTTATCAGTATTGCCGTTCAAGTTGTTGAAGCGACGAAGAATATCTATAATGGTGGCAGCTATCAACTTGTTATCTGTAATAGCTTTCATGGCAATTTGCGCAATGCATCAGATAACGTTACTTTGGGGAGCATGGGTGTTGTTGGCTGTTGTTGCTTTGCATCTTATGCTACTGCTTAGTAATAGTCAAGCGAAACGAAACCAGCCAAATATCAAAAATTAAAATACCGCTGAATACCCACAGTATAAACCGGATACAGCCGCGCATAAGAAAAACCTACACCGCGAAAAGTGGTGGAAAAATCAATGCGTAAATTACTCTTGATAATAAACTGAATACCCGGACTAATATCGACGTAAGTGGCTGCCTGCAAGGCATCGGGGTATCTTTCTTTAGCCAGATAATATTCGTTTGGCTGATTGGCAAAAATGTCTACAGCCGCTGCTGCAAAGGATTTGCCCCGTAGCTCAAGGTATAAATTCACATTGGTCTGGTTATAATCTTTGTATTTGCGTGGGAGCAATAGATAGCCAAATGACAGGCTGTAAGTTAGTGCGTTGCCATACTGCACCCGCACCGGCACATCGGGCAAGGTCTTGATGGGATCGGGCGAAAGTCCGGTATATTTTGATGGAAAAATACCACCGGCAGTTAGCGATACAGCAAATTTATTTTTAAGATAAGTAGTAATCAATCCACCGCCATAACCCTTGGTATCGCCCATCATCAGGTCGGGTTCGGTTTCGTGATGTGTAGTTTTTACCAATGCCGCTTCTCCATAAACAGCCATTCTGAAATGGCTATTTAATCCATCGACCGATAAAAATCTATACTTAGCATATAAGTGCGCTCCGTTAAATCTGTAAGGATAGTGCGCCCCTCGCTCGGGCGTATTATGAAAGGGAAACTCTACGGGCATTTTCTCGCCATGATGGTTAGATGCAAGTCCGGTCAGATAGACCGATAGCTTTGGCGTAACGCCGTACATCAACCGCAGCGCAGTCATATTGCGCCATTGATTTACTTCCTTATAAGTTTCGGAAAATAGGCGTACACCAAGCGTGCCTTTGGGAATGTTACTGGCAGGCTCGCTGAGCGGATACAACTCCTGCGCGCCACTGTAAGCGGCTATCAGGTTGGTTGCTATCAATATCAGGAATCTGCGCATGAATAGTGCTTCTTTAATGGCTTCAAAGTTAGCACCATTGGCGCGTGGTACAAAGAGGCATTTTACAATACATCTGCCACATACCGTACCGATGCATTGCAACCGGCATCAGTGGGTATTTTATAACTTTTCAGCTCACGTGCAGGCATATATTCTTTGCCTATAAAACGTAAAGTAGCAATGGAAGAATTATTCAACGGCTTTAATAACTGATAGGCTTCGCCTTTGTATTTAAAGCAACGATCGCCCGTAGTTGCAATAGAACCCTTATCCAGCTTAGCTTCCAGAAAACGTACTGAGAACCCCGCATTCTTTACTGCCTTTGCGATAGCAGCCATATCAGCCTTGGTTTGTTTCTTAAAAACAATAGTTCCTTTTGTGTGTTCTAAATCCATATTTACAGATTGAACAAAGGAAAGTTTCTTGAGCTCTACCTCAACACTGCGGCTGCATTGCGAGCAGGTTAGTCCGTTTACACCCAGCGTGGCAGAGGTAAATTGCGCAAATGTTGTACTACCTGTTATCATAAATAACAAGATTAAAACAAATGTAAGCGCAGTATTTTTCGTCATGATAGGTAAAGTTAAGTAATTTAGTATTCAAGCCGAAAAGCCCGTTGTTACTAACGTGTAGCCCTGCAAAAATATTATTCTGTTGATGAAGATTAGCGTTTCCACAAGACTGGTTATAGTAGCTGTATTGCTGGTACTGATTGTGTGCCTGCAATATGGGCTGAGCCATAGTGCGGCGTTTTTAAGCGGTTATCAACGGTATATATTTTTACCTTTGCAGCAGGCACGCAGTTATGTATTGGATCGCACCGACTTTAGTATAGGCGACTGGTTGTATTTAATCTTAGCCATATTGCTGTTGACTATTATAGGCCGCATGGTCTATTTTGGCATCACTTTTCAAAAAAATAAAGCTGCATTCTGGGTGGAACTGTTACGCTTTGTTACATTCCCGCTGGTGCTCTATATTTCATTTTTGATATTATGGGGTGGCAATTACGACCGCCCTACTCTTTCATCTGCCTGGGATGTAAAAACCATGCCCTGGAAGAAAGAGCAATTAGTAGCACTGAATCAGCAGTTATTATCTAAGCTGAACGATGCTACTTCACACGATTTATCTTTTCCAAAAGATGAGCAACTTAACAGAGAAATAAATAGCTATTACCAGCAACGCTTTGGTAGTTGCGTGCCGCAGCTTAAGGTTAAATCCACTTCGCTTGGCTATTTGCTGAATTATCTGGGCATACAAGGCTATTACAACCCGTTTTCGGGCGAGGGACAGTTCAACAGCACGATTCCTGCTTTTATGCATCCATTTGTAGTAGCGCATGAAATGGCGCACCAGACGGGCATTGCAGCCGAAGATGATGCCAACCTTATTGCCTATATTCTCTGCAGCGAGAGTGATAATAAAGCCATCAGCTATTCAGCCAATTTCAACTTGTTTTTATATGCTTACAGCGAGCTGAAGATGATTGATAGACCACTGGCCACCACTATTTTTGAGCAGCTAAATCAGCAATCAAAAAAGCATTACGAAGAACTACGCGCATTGAACAATCGCTACCGCAGCCGCTTTCGCAAAGTTTCTAACTCGCTTTATGATGAGTACCTGCGCCTGCACGGACAAACAGAGGGATTGGAAAGCTATAGCTTCGTTACGCGCTGGGCTTACTATTGGGATACGCACAAAGAAAAAGGGACAGCACTTAACGTGTGTCCCTGATCTCCCTCAAAATAGATTGTTTATAAACTTTCCAATTTCTTTTTCGTTGCAGTCATTTTATCAACCTGATCTTGCATGGCGTAGATTTTCACCATTGCATCCAGACCTTGCTTGTAAAAGGCTATTTCTTGTCCGCTCAGGTTTTTCTTGTTAGATTCAAACTTAGCCGCAGATTGCTCCAGAAAGGGCAAAGCTTTTGTAAACAGACCATCACGTTGCGCTTTCAAGCCATCATACTTTTTGATTTCAGCAGCAGTAGAACCAGTCTTGTTCATTTGCTCGTTATACCCTACTGCTTTGTTGAAATACATCGCTCCTATTTCATAAGAGTAGTTTGCATTCTCCGGTGCTAATTCCATAGCTTTCTGGAAGCTCTTTTCTGCTTTGTCAAAATAAGCATCAGCATCTTTTACGCCTGGATTATTAGCCATATCCTTGTACACAATACCTAAGTTATAAGACAATGACGGATTGGTGGGATCTGCTACTACAGCCTCTTCCAGCTTCGCAATCATTTCATCCTGCTTGCCATTTTCGATATAATAGTTCAACTCGGCAGCAGCCATATTTTTATCGCCCGGAAATTTCTTTTTGCCTTCGGTAATAATAGCCAGTTGTTGCTCTGCTTTCTTTTGTTTGCCATAAATCTGAGACAGTACTAAATACACATCAGACTCTGCAGTAATCGGATTGGTCAAAGCCTTTTTCAAAATCACTTCAGCATCTTCGGCTTTGTTATCGTAAAAAGATGTATAGCCCTGAAACAGGTAGGACTTTGCTATCAAAGTGTCTATAGCCTTATTATCTTTTCCCAGCTTACCATTGTCAAAGTTCAACAATGTATGCGCTTCTTTAAAGCTGTTGTAAGCGTCTGCATTTTTGCTGTTATTCATAGCAGCGGCTCCGCTATTGTAATAATGATAAGCACCATTTACCAAAATAGCGGTGAATTGGTCTTCATTCGATACTTTTTTATCCAGTTCCATCGCTTTCTTCAACGCAGCCACACCTTCTTTAAAAGGTGCATCGCCCGAAAGTGAAGGAACGTCCATCATGGTAATATAGACTGCTGCCTTTGTGAACCAGGCTTTGCCATTATCTTTAGTAGATTCATCCAACACTGCTGCGTCAATCGCAGCTTTTGCTTTATTAAGCGCCTCGGCTGCCTTGGCATCATCTTTAAGCGGTGGCACGAGATATGTGTTGGCTGTCTCCAGTTCATTACCAGCTTCTCTAATTTTTGCCTTTTGTGCGAATGTTGTCGTTGCAATAGCTGCCATACCCATGGTAAGGCACAATATCTTTTTCATTACTATATATTTTAAAAAATTAAGCGGTGTAAAATAAAGAATTTATTGAAAACCCTGTGTTAATTAATGGTATTAGGCGAGCAATACCTGCCATGCTTTCTCCACCTCGTTGCGTGACAACAAGTCTTTTGCGTAGCGATGCAACTCAACAGATAACAGGTTTTCATCATTACTGTATTCCTGGATAATATGGCGCAGGCGCTCATCATCAAATGCTTCGGCAACGATTGGAATTTCAGTGCTGTTTCCCAATAGACCCAGGTCGTTACCATTAAGGATAGCGCTCTTGCGAATATGCTCAGGAAGTGCATCTATACCTACTCCTAATTTCAAATTAGGCTTCGGTACTTCAAATACTGCATCTCCCGAGGCACGGCAATAATAGTCTTTGCCCATGCGTGCCACCAGATCTATTTTATGCGGGTCTATTTGTCCATCATCGCCCAATATGCGTTCATCAATATGTATTTTTACTATTTCGCAGATGATGAGGTTACCGGCTCCACCCTCTTTGCCTGTCTCCACTACCTGCAGCACTTTACACTCCAGATTAACCGGCGATTCCTTTACCCTAAAGGGTTTCACGCTTTCTGATGGCAATGCCGTAAAGCCTGCTTTTACAAATTCATCTACACCTTGCGGATATTCGCAACTGGCAAGACTTGTTTGCTGCACCATATCATAAGTCACAACATTAATCACCACTTCGCCATTAGCTTGTATATTTTCAAGCGTATGTTTTACGGTATTATCGCGCACGCGCCTTGCCGGCGAAAACACACAAATAGGTGGCTTGCTGCCAAACACGTTGAAAAAACTAAATGGGGAAAGATTGGCCTTGCCATCTTTATCAATGGTGCTGGCAAAGCATATAGGACGCGGTGCTACACTGCCCAAAAGGTAAGCGTGCAACTGTTTTGTATCTATTTGAGATGGGGTAATAATCATAATCGAAAATGTAATGGCGTTTTTACAGGCCTTTTAAAAAGGCTGGCAAATATAAGCTAAAACAATTTTCGGACAGATGTTTAGGTTGCGGGTATTATTGGTCTTGATCAGCGTTCGCGCTCTATATTACGCAAATCACGAATGCGGTTATGGACGAGTTCCTGCTCATCGGCTTGCTGTGTAAGCAGGTCTATTTGCTCATTAGTAAGATTATGCTCGCCATGCAGCGCTTCGCTATAAGCCTCTTTGCTGGCATCTTCGCCGCGCTCACACTCAGCCAGTAATATTTTTCTTTTACTTCCGCCAAGGGTCGTTTTAATATCCATCCACACCCGGTGCAGTCTGCCAGAAATAGACGTTTGCGTTTCGGCCATAGCTCCGGCCTTTTCGACCAGCGAGCGCAGTTCGTCGTTAAATCTTTTTGTCTGTGCGATGATTTCCTGAAAGAGTTGCTTTAAATCAAAGTCTTGCTCTTTGGTTTCTTTAAGCGCCCGTTCGTAGCCTTTAATTCTATCGTTATTTACCAGTAGCAAGTCGTTCAGTACCTCCACTCCTATCGTTGACATATTATTTCATTTTTATTGAAACAAAAAGAAATAGCGGCTACCACACCGCAAGTATTGGAAAACAGCATCCTTGTTATAAATGTTGGCTTCCTTATTTATATTTTTCTGCAAAACTAAACCAATATGCCTATAAAATCGTTTAGTCCTTAACTTTAAGCTGCAAACTGACAAAACCGATTTAATTGAAAAACGCTGACATCATTACCCGGATTACCAAAGAGATTACCCTATTTAACCTTACCGTAAAGCAATACTTGCAGGCGCGCATGCGTGAACACCACATCGATCTTACCTTTGAAATGCTGCAAGTGCTCTATTATTTATGGAAAGAAGACGGTGTAAACCAACAGGAAATAGCCACTGCAATTGCAAAAGATAAAGCCAGTATTACTTATGTGCTGGATAACCTCGCTAAAAGAAATTATATATACAGACAAGAGGGCGAAGACCGCAGAAATAAACTGATCTTCCTGACGGATGAGGGTAAAGCCTTGCGTGCCGTGATTAACCCATGGATAGAGGCAATGCAAAAAAATGCTGCGCAAAATATATCGCTATCGGAAATTGAAATTTTTCTGAGTACACTGGGCAAAATAAGAAGCAACCTTACCCTACCGCAGGTTGCAAACATTGACTAATTGTGTATTAAGAATTTCTATGCAAGATGCTTGTCAGCATTAATAATTTTGCCTTCCAATAAACACACTATTTATGTCGAGCAAAGGAATTGTAAAAACCTGGATTGTATTGCTATTTATCAAAAGCCTGATTACATCTATTATTGTGTGGACGCATGTAAATTAATGTCCACTATTGACTGTGTCGCAGCCTTAGCACTCCATCAATATCGTTAAGCGAATAGCCTTTGGCACGCAATAATATCAGGTAGTGAAACAGTAAATCAGCTGCTTCATTTTTGAACAAATCTTCATCATTGCCCATTGCCTCGATGACCAATTCAACTGCTTCTTCACCAACTTTCTGGGCTATTTTGGCAATGCCTTTTTGAAATAATTGTGCGGTATAAGACGTTGCAGTATCGCCATCCACCCTATCGACTATAATCTGCTCCAATTGAGGCAGAAATAAACCTTTCAGCTGCACGTCGCCAAAGCAGGAATCCGTACCGGTGTGGCAAACGGGACCCGTAGGCTCCACTCTAATCAACAGAGCATCCTCATCGCAATCCAGGCTTATGGAAATCAGGTTTAAAAAATTGCCAGATGTCTCACCCTTTACCCACAATCGCTTTTTTGAACGGCTGTAAAATGTCACTTTATTGGTTGCAAGTGTTTGCTGCCATGCTTCCTTATTCATATAGCCCAGCATCAATACTGCATTACTATTTGCATCTTGTATAATAGCCGGCACCAGACCATCAGGGTATTTATCAAATTCAGGTTGTTTGTTCATTTCATTTATTCTTTATGATGTCATTGCTTTATTGTAACGAACGTTGATACCTTGGTTACTTAGGTATTGCTTGAGCGCGCCTATACTTAATTCTTTAGCATGAAAAATACCGGCAGCCAGCGCTGCATCTGCTTTTCCGGTTTGAAATACTTCTGCAAAATGTGCTTCATTTCCAGCGCCACCACTTGCGATTACCGGTATAGATACCAGTTCGCTCACAGCACACGTATGTGCACATGCAAATCCTTTTTTAGTACCGTCGTTGCTGATGGCCGTGAGTAGTATTTCGCCCGCACCGCAAGCTGCTGCCTGCTTTGCCCAGTCGAGCGTGCGCATGCCTGTACGCTTTTTACCACCATTAATATAGACATACCAATCATCGTCTTCCCATTTAGAATCGATGGCCACCACCACACATTGGCTGCCATATCTTGCAGCAATATCGCTGATCAATTTTGGGTCATTAACAGCCGATGAGTTGATGGAAACCTTATCAGCACCGGATTCCAGCAAAATCTGTACATCGGCAACAGCGGAGATACCACCGCCTACCGTAAATGGAATATTGATGGTGCGCGCCACCTGCTCTACTAAATCGCTCCAGGTTTTTCTGCGCTCTTGTGTTGCAGTAATATCCAGC
>PJTT01000633.1_pt1 | contig 18627 bp, 20 predicted proteins | sample 1512261 | NCBI WGS metagenome assembly PJTT01 (sample SAMN08177685, study PRJNA422409) | Soil metagenome, whole genome shotgun sequencing project. | isolation source: Soil (2) enriched on wood chips | place: USA: Madison | collected 2015-01-15
ATGGCGATGTGATCGCCCGCGGCGAGCCGAAGGAAATCCAGTCGAACACCAGCGTAATTGCGGCCTATCTGGGCACGGATGAAGAGGAGATCGCCGAATGAACCAGCCGTTGCTTGAGTTTCGTCAGGTTGACGTGTGTTACGGCCAGATTCAGGCGCTGAAGCAGGTCTCGTTAACGGTCAATGAAGGGGAGACGGTGGCGCTGATTGGCGCCAACGGCGCCGGTAAATCGACGCTGATCAAACTGCTGGCGGGCGAGCTTAACCCGGTCAGCGGTGAAATCGGCCTGGCGAAGGGCATCAAGCTGGGCTACTTCGCCCAGCATCAGCTGGAATTTTTACGCGCGGATGAATCGCCGATTCAACACCTGGCGCGTCTGGCGCCGCAGGAGATGGAGCAGAAGCTACGCGACTATCTCGGCGGCTTCGGCTTCCAGGGCGATAAGGTGACGGAAAACACCGAGCGCTTCTCCGGGGGTGAAAAAGCCCGTCTGGTGCTGGCGCTGATCGTCTGGCAGCGCCCGAACCTGCTGCTGCTCGATGAACCGACCAACCACCTGGATCTCGACATGCGTCAGGCGCTGACCGAAGCGCTGATCGAGTTCGAAGGCGCACTGGTTGTGGTTTCGCACGACCGCCACCTGATCCGCTCTACCACGGACGATCTCTACCTGGTGCACGGCGGCAAAGTTGAACCGTTCGACGGCGATCTGGAGGACTACCAGCAGTGGCTGACGGACGTGCAGAAGCAGGAGAACCAGCCGGAAGAGTCAGCGAAAGACAACGCCAACAGCGCGCAGTCGCGTAAAGACCAGAAGCGCCGTGAAGCGGAGCTGCGCACCCAGACGCAGCCGCTGCGTAAAGAGATTGCCCGTCTTGAAAAAGAGATGGAAAAGCTCAACGCCACGCTGGCTACCGTTGAAGAGAAGCTGGGCGACAGCGAGCTTTACGACCAAAGCCGCAAAGCGGAACTGACCGACTGTCTGCAAACCCAGGCGAAAACCAAATCCAGCCTCGAAGAGTGCGAAATGGCGTGGCTGGACGCGCAGGAACAGCTGGAAGCCATGCTTCAGGCCGACTAAACCATCGGGAGGGTTATGCGTTTCGATACCACGAGCGATATTACATTCCGCAAGCTCAGCATCTTCATGACGTTTATGGAGAAGGGGAATATCGCGCGTACCGCCGAAACGCTGGGCCTGAGCGGCGTCAGCGTGCACCGTGCGCTGCACACGCTGGAAGAGAACGTGCGCTGCCCGCTCTTTACCCACAAGGGGCGTAACCTGATTGCGCTCCCCTCCGCGTGGACGCTGCTGGAGTATTGCCAGGAGGTGATGCAGGTGATGGAGCGCGGGCTGGAAGAGTCCCGCAAAATTGCCGGAATCGGCCAGGGGCGGCTGCGCGTGGGCACGCTCTACTCGCTCACCCTGGAAACCGTACCGCGTCTGATTATGGGCATGAAGCTGCGCCGTCCGGATCTGGAGATGGATCTGACGATGGGCTCCAACGACACCCTGCTGCACATGCTGGATGACGGCTCGCTGGACGCGATTCTTATCTCCATCTCTGAAAGCGATATCGATCGCAACAGCCTTGAAGTTCTGCCGCTGTTCCATGACGACATCTTCCTTGCCGCACCGGCTTCCGCCACGCTGGATACAAGCGGCCCCGCGGATCTGCGTGATTACAAAGATCAGAAATTTGTCGCGCTTGCAGAAGGCTTTGCGACCTACGCCGGGTTTCAGGAAGCGTTTCATATCGCCGGGTTCGAGCCGGAAATCGTCACGCGCGTTAATGACATTTTCTCGATGCTGAGCCTGGTGCAGGCAGGCGTTGGATTTACGCTGATGCCGGGCAGGATGAAGAAGGTCTACGAGAATTCCGTGCAGCTGTTGAAGCTGGCGGAGCCGTACCAGATGCAGCAGCTGATCGCGATTGTCTTTGCCCGTAACCGCGAGCAGGACCCAAGCCTGCGGGCATTAGCCGCCGAAGGGCGGATGTATGCGCGCAGCTTACAGGAAGGTGCCTGATGTTAGTGCCCGGTGGCGGCTGCGCCTTACCGGGCCTACTCCTGGATTGTAGGCCCGGTAAGCGTAGCGCCACCGGGCAAAAAACTCACGCACGAAGCCGACCCGCCAGATGCACCGCCACGTCCACCCCGATGCGCTCCAGTGAAATCGTCTCCCCTTCCCACGCGGCCTGACGCGTCAGGCAGGTCAATATGCCACCGGGCGGCATTTCAATCGCCAGCCGCGCTTCGCGTTCGTTAGCGGAAATCATCGCCTCCTGCCAGCGCACGGTTCGCGCCATGTTCAACGCCAGATCGTCGGCAATCTTTTCCGGCTGCCAGAGCACGCGGCCTGTACTGCCGCTCAGGTAGGCGCAGCGTGGACGAGCCAGCGTAACGGGCTCAAACGCCGACGCCAGCTTTTTCGCCGGTTCCGCCAGTAGCACGCAGTGCGACGGCACGCTAACCGCCAGCCGCCTGGCCTTGCTCGCCCCTTTTGCCAGCGCGCGTTCTGCCACCTGCGCCATCCCCTCATCGGTTCCGGCGATGACGATCTGCGTTTCGGCGTTCAGGTTAGCAACGTAGGTTCCGGTGCCTTCAATCAGCGTTTCCACCTGCGGCAGGGTCAAGCCCATGATGGCCGTCAGGCCGTAGCCGTGCGGGTACGCCTGTTCCATCAAATCACCGCGCAGCGCCACCAGCCTCAGCGCGTCCGAAAAATCCAGCGCGCCCGCGATAACCGCCGCCGGATAAGCGCCGATGGAAAGCCCGCTGACGATATCCGGCGTCACGCCGCGACGCTCCAGCTCGCGCCCCCAGGCCACGCCTGAAATCAGCAGACACAGCTGAACCGCACGGGTGTGAGCGAGTGATGCTGCACTATCCAGCGTATCGACTTCGCTGCCCAGCACCTCGCGTGCCTGTGCAAGCGTCGTTCCCGGCAGGTTTTGCAGCATGCCTTCGTGCTGCGTGCCCTGCCCCGGAAAGGTAAACAGTATTTTCATCACTCCTCCCTGCGCCACGGATCCGCCACCAGGCGCGGTCCACATTGAGTTTTTAGCAGCGTTTTGCCGTCGCGCAGCCACTCCGCCAGCGCAAAGCCCCCTTCGGGGGTATCGACCTGCGTATCCGCCCGACACAGTGCGCGGCTCAGCTGCGACTGCCATGCAGTAAAAGCATCCGGGGAAATCGGCTCAGGGGCGCGGATCAGCAGATCAAGATCGCTGTCGGCATGGATCACCGGAATACCGGTCGCCAGCGCGTAGCCGGTGCTGCCGGTAATACCCCACGTCCACGGCCACGCCTGCTGAGCCAGCTGCAGCGCCACCTGAACCGGCGGCTGGGTCACAAAGGGCGAGCGCAGCAGATCGGCGGTGGCGCACAGGTCTTCAGGCCGCACCACGCGCTGCACGTTTTCGGGCTTCACCCATCCAGCCGCCCGCTGGTCGCGACGCAGGCCGCGCACGCCAACGGGAATACGGCCTTCATTATCAACATCACGCCGCACCACTACCGGCAGGCCAATATGCCAGGCTGCCTCAACCCAGGATTCGGTGATGCCTTCCAGCGCGTCGCGCGCGGTAAGCCAGATGAGGTCGTGCGGACGTAATGTTGTGGTCATGATTACATTCCTGAAGTCAGCGAGATAAACAGCGGAAGCGACAGAATACACAGTACGGAGCTTAACAGCAGCACGGCTTCAGCATCCGGCGACTGCACGCCAAAGCGGTTACCGAACACCACGCCGAAGAAGCCCGCGGAGAGCGCAATCATCAGGATAGCGGTAATCGCCACCGAGCCGTGCAGACCGAAGATCAGCACGATACCCCAGGCAATCGCGGGCTGAATCAGCAGCTTGGCGATAGTGGAGGTGATCACCATGGTGTTGATCTGCAGCTTACGGGCAGAGAGGATCACCCCGGTCAGGAACAGCGCCGCAGCGGTGGCGGACAGCCCCAGCGGTTTAATCGCGGCAAGCACCAGTTCAGGCATTTTGATGCCGATGGCGGAGAGAATCACGCCCAGCAGCGGGCCCATCACGATCGGTTTTTTAATGGAACGCCACATCAGCACCGGCAGCATGGAGAGCGTTGAGCCCGAGTTGTTCCCCTCGGCGCGCGCTTTCTCGCGCTCCAGGATCAGCAGGCAGAACGGGGTCATCAGCACCGAACCGCAGGCAATAGAGACCGCAACGGAAAGCGACGTGGAAGATCCTTCACCCAGCACGCTGCCCAGAATCGGCAGACCGAGCGCCGCGTAGTTTGGCAGGGCAACGGTAAGCGTCAGCACCGCCGCGTCCTGCGGGGATTTCTTAAAGACTTTTGTGGCAAGGAAGTAGATGGCCGCATAGGTGATCCACATCGCCAGGGTCAGCACCAGGATCAGCGGCGACTGCGCCACGATGCCGGTCCACGGCGTTTGCACGGTAGCGCTAAACAGCGCGGCAGGCAGTGCAAAATCCATCACGAAGATATTGAGCAGGGAAACGTTTTTGTTATCGACCATCTTTGCCTTACCGGCCCAGAATCCCAGCAGCATGATGACGAAAATCGGTGCAAGAGCATGAACAATTACGTAAGTCATAAATCACCTGTAGTAAAAAAAGTTTTAGCACTGGTGCGATGTTTATTATTTTTCAGGATGCAGGCTCCCACGCGGGCGCAGCGCTCGCGCCCACGGGGGGTTGCATCTCTGGCAGGTCTCTTTTTTACTTACCAGCTGGCTCGCATACGTTCGCGTACGAGCGCCGAGCTGCGGCGGTTGTCAGCACCCAGACGGTTTTTCAAGGTGATATCCTGACGTGCGTCACTGATGGCCTGCTGCAGGGTAGTTTTCACCTGCGCCAGATCGTTATCGGATGGGGCATCTGGGTTGCTGATGTCCAGCAGGTTAGAAAGCAGCCCCAGCGTGGCGTAGTTGCTGATGTCATACGCCATTGGCGGAATGGTTGCCGCCAGTTTTTCCAGCGCCTCGACGGTACGCAGCGTAATGCGCGCCGCAGACTCTTTGCCCATCGCGTGGATCAGCACACCTTTGTCGTTAAAGGCAATCAGGCGGTTGGCCTGGTAGCCGTGCGCCAGAAACGCGCCGGACATCGCCTTGCCGACGATAAGCCCAATCACCGGATGACCGGCCAGGCGCGCGTTCGCATACGCGGCAGCGGCTCCCGCCAGCGCCTGGTGAATACCAAACGCCTCTTCCCGACGGCCATAGGCCTGGCTTGGGACGTCAATCACCGCCACAATCGGGCGCTTAACGGCCTTATCGGCATCCGCCACGACGGTTTCACTGACCACTTTCGCCAGGGTCCAGCCTTCCAGCAGACCGACTTCACCTTTCGCCGCGCGCGGGAAGTGGTTGTTGGCATCCGGAACCACGGCCACAAAGCGCACCGCTTCACCGTTCAGCTCGCCGTCTGCCGCCTGCACGGACGGGCATAACCCTTCCACACGTTTTGCATTCGGGGCGAGAATGTCCAGCCAGAGCTCGCCACGGCTCATTGAGTTAGTCATCATTTCACCTCCCGGGCAAAAAGCGCGTTAATTTGTTCGGCATCGGCCTGTTTGCGGGTGTCGAAATTCGTCAGACGGTTCAGGTAATCGTCGTAGTTATCGGTGCGATGTTTCGCCGGTACGCCTTTGGCGATGGCTTCGTTCATCGCGGCTTTCACCGCGTTCACGCCGTCGCCCACCAGCGCGTCCACCAGTCCGCTTTCATAGCGCACTTCGCCGCCGGTCATGCTCCAGATAAACGGACGGTCGCGGGAGTCGTACTCTTCAATGCCCGCTTCCTGCTCGATAACCTGCGGGCCGTTGAGGCCAAGACGCGCTTCGCGAGTCACAATCAGGTAGCTGCACAGCGCCGCCGCGATGGACATCCCGCCGAAGCAGCCCACGGTCCCGGCAACAATCCCGACCACCGGGGTATACCGGCGCAGGTCAACAATCGCGGCATGGATATCGGCAATCGCCGCCAGGCCGAGGTTCGCCTCCTGCAGGCGCACGCCGCCGGTTTCGAGGCACAGCACCGCCTGAGTCGGAATGCCGTTGCGGTTATCTTCTGCCGCCAGCTCCAGCGCCGCCGCCATTTTGGCACCGGACACTTCGCCCATGCTGCCGCCCTGGAACGCGCCTTCAATCGCGACGACGACCGCAGGCTGACCGTTGATGGTGCCTTTCGCCACCACCATGCCGTCATCGGCCTGCGGAACAATCCCCTGCGGCCCAAGCCACGGAGAGATAATGCCTTCAAACGGATCCAGCAGTTCGCGGTAGCTGCCCTCGTCAAGCAGGACCTGCGCGCGCTGGCGCGCTTTTAATTCGATAAAGCTGCTGTCATTACGCATGGCTCACCCCCTCAAAGACCTGTTCGATGCGAATGCGCGCCACGCCCGGCGTCGCGCCGAAGTCGTGGATGGTCAGTTTGCCTGCGGGCAGGCTGCTGACGGTGTGCAGACGGTTGAACAGCGCCTCCCAGCGACCACGGCTATTGTCGACTGAAGTGGTGATATCAACGGTTAAGGTCTGGCCCGGTTCGGCGGTGAAGAGCACCTCCATATCCCCGGAGCCGACGACGCCTGCCAGCGCCCTGCCGCTAACTTCGCGGCTGGCGGGCACGGTCAATGTAATTTTTTCCATAACATCCTCTTAATGCTTTGAATAAGGCGTTTCGACGCGGTCGAGAAACAGCGTGGCGGCAAGCAGGTCGGCAGCACCGCCCGGTGAAGCGTTGAGCGAGAGCATCTGGCGGTCTAAGTTCGCCAGCGCCTGCTGCCCTACGAGCGTTGCACAGCCTCCGGCGTTCAGTACCGCACGGGCACCGTCCTGCATGGCGTCCAGCCCCTTCATTCCGGCGCGGGACAGCACGCAGGTGTCGGTGAGTGACGTCATGATCGCCATCAGCGCGTCGAGCCTCGCATGCGTTTCGCTGCTGCCGTTAAGACGGCTGAGGCGAAGCTGCGGCAGCGCGCGCTGCATAACGTGCGGGAACGCCTGCTGCGCCTCTTCGCGCGCGCCCGGCACGCGGTAGCGGTGCGTGGCGCGCAGCCCTTTGCTGAACACTTTCGGCGCCGCATCGTCCGGGAGTTTCGCCAGCTGAGCGGCGGTATTCGCGACGGCCTGCGCAGTCGCCCCCCCGCCCAGCATCGCCACCGCGCTCACCAGCAATCCCAGCGCCCAGATCGCACCACGGTGGGTATTAACCCCGTCGGTGGCTGCCATCATCTGCTGCTCGCCTTCGCGGCCAAGACGGCCAACGGTTTGCCGAAGCGCAATGTCCGCCGGACGCTGCCAGCTCTGCTGCGCCAGCGCCTGAAACGTGGGGGTCAGGCTGCGCGCGGAGCGCTCCATCAGCGCAAGGGATAAATCGTGGTGCGCGCCGTTCCCCCGACTGTCCACCAGACCGGGTTTCGGGCTTAGTCGTGCTTCGTCAATCAGACACTGCGTGGCGGTTCGCGCCAGCCATTCGGCACCGCCTTCAACCTGAATCTGGGGCAGAAGTTTCATTACCAGCTCCGGAATTTCGCAGGTGGGTTATACAGACCGCCGGACCACTCAACGAGGTCAGACACGCTCCCGGCTGCCAGCAGAGAGCGGGTGGCGTCGGTGCGACGGATCCCCATATCTTCCGGATACACCACCTTGCCGCTCTGGCGCAGTTCCGCCACGCGTTTGGCGTCAACGCCCAAGCCGATATCGGTGATCCCCGCGACGGCGGCAACCATGGCCCGACGCTCTTCCAGATCTTTTGCCCGGTAGAGGTAAGCAATCCCCTCTTCCGTCAGCACGTGCGTCACGTCATCGCCGTAAATCATCACCGGTGCCAGCGGCATGCCGGAGGCTTTCGCCACGTCGACGGCATCGAGTTTTTCCACGAAGGTTGGCTTCACGCCTGCCTGGAAGGTTTCCACCATCTGCACGACCAGTTTTTTACCGCGCTGCATTGGGTCCGGCTCGGTGATCATGTTCAGCCAGGCCGGAGTCGCATGACGACGACCGTGCGGGTCATGACCCATGTTTGGCGCACCGCCGAAGCCGGAAAGACGACCGCGCGTCACCGTTGAGGAGTTGGCGTAGCCGTCAACCTGCAGCGTAGATCCGATGAACATATCCACCGCGTACTGGCCTGCCAGCTGGCAGAAGGCGCGGTTGGAACGCATGGAGCCATCGGCACCGGTAAAGAAGACATCAGGACGGGCGCGGATGTACTCTTCCATCCCCAGCTCGCCGCCGAAGCAGTGCACGCTTTCCACCCAGCCGCTTTCGATGGCGGGGATCAGCGTCGGATGCGGGTTCAGCGTCCAGTGTTTACAGATTTTGCCCTTCAGGCCGAGCTGTTCGCCGTAGGTGGGCAGCAGCAGCTCAATCGCCGCGGTGTTAAAGCCGATGCCGTGGTTCAGGGACTGCACCTGGTGCTCCGCGTAGATGCCTTTGATGGCCATCATCGCCATCAGGATATGTTCCTGCTTGATCAGGCGCGGGTCGCGGGTGAACAGCGGTTCGATAAAGAACGGCTTGTCCGCAACAACCACGTAGTCGATCCAGGAGCCCGGAATATCCACGCGCGGCAGATCGCACTCGTCGTCCACCAGCTCGTTCACCTGCGCGATGACGATGCCGTCGTGGAACGCGGCGGCTTCCACCAGCGCCGGGGTATCTTCGGTGCTCGCCCCGGTGTAGAGGTTGCCTTTGCGGTCCGCTTTAAAACCGGCAATCAGCGCCACGTTTGGCGAGAGGTCGACGTAGAGCCGCGAGTAAAGTTCGATGTAGGTGTGAATCGCACCGATTTCGAGCTGACCGTCTTCCAGCAGCTGCGAAATACGCAGGCTTTGCGTCCCGGAGAAGGAGAAGTCCAGCTTGCGGGCGATACCTTTCTCGAAGATATCCAGATGCTCGCTGCGGCCGACGCTCGGCATGATCATATGCAGGTCGTGAATGATTTGCGGGTTCACTTCAGCCAGCGAGCGGGAAAGGAAATCCGCCTGCTTCTGGTTGTTGCCTTCTAGCACGACTTTATCGCCCGGGGCGATCAGTTTTTCCAGCATGGCGACAAGATCGCCGGTTGGCAGTACTTTGCCCTGCACCGGTACGGACGCCAGACGACGCGCTTTCTCGCTGCGTCGTGTGTTCCATTGCCGGGTGGGTGTTTGCCCAGATAACATTATTAACCTCCTGATTCAGCACATCATTCTGATTTGCTTAACGTTGAGTAAAGTCTGCGCTCTGGCGAGAAAGGCATCAATTAAGCGTAGAGCTGAATCATTAGCCTGAGAGTAATAATCAAGGTAAAGATTTGTGATCGGGATCAGTTCATGGTTCGGAAATCCAGGCTAAACGGGGTACAATTCGGAAGGTATAGTAAATTTCTGACAAGAATCAGCATCGCCCTTATGACCCAAATCATTCCATCAGACTTCGACATTGCAGCCGAAGAGAGCGCAGAGTTCGTGCCCATGCGCGGCGTGGCTAACCCCCACCTGCAAACCATGCTGCCGCGCCTGATCCGCCGCAAGGTGCAGTTCACCCCGCATTGGCAGCGCCTGGATTTGCCGGACGGCGACTTTTTAGATCTCGCCTGGAGCGAAGCGCCGGAGCAGGCCCGACACAAACCTCGCCTGGTGGTCTTTCATGGTCTGGAAGGCAGCCTGCACAGTCCCTACGCCCACGGTTTAATCGAGGCGGCGAAAGCCCGCGGCTGGCTGGCGGTGGTGATGCATTTTCGCGGCTGCAGCGGCGAGCCGAATCGCCAGAAGCGCATTTACCACTCCGGCGAAACCGAAGACGGCACCTGGTTCTTACACTGGCTGAGAGAAAATTTTGGCACGGCGCCAACGGCGGCGGTGGGCTATTCGCTGGGCGGCAATATGCTGGCCTGCCTGCTGGCGAAAGAGGGTGATGCAGTCCCGCTGGATGCCGCTGTTATTGTCTCCGCTCCCTTTATGCTCGAGCAGTGCAGCTACCATATGGAGAAAGGGTTTTCCCGCGTCTATCAGCGCTACCTGCTCAACCTGCTGAAGGCCAACGCCGCGCGCAAGCTGAAGGCCTACCCTGATACCCTGCCGGTTAGCCTGCAGCAGCTCAAGCGCGTAAAGCGTCTGCGCGAGTTTGACGATCTGATTACCTCGAAGATCCACGGTTTTGCCGATGCGATTGACTATTACCGTCAGTGCAGCGCCATGCCGCTGTTGAATCAAATCACCACGCCGACGCTGATTATCCACGCCAAAGACGATCCGTTTATGGATCATCACTCTATTCCGGCACCGGAGCATTTACCGGCTAACGTGCAGTATCAGCTCACCGAGTACGGCGGGCACGTCGGCTTTGTTGGCGGCACGCTACGCAGGCCGAAAATGTGGCTGGAAACCCGCATCCCTGACTGGCTCACCTCTTTTCTGGACGGTAAAAAATGATTATCCCCTGGCAGGATCTCGCTCCCGAAACGCTCGATAATCTGATTGAAAGCTTTGTATTACGTGAAGGCACCGATTATGGTGAACAAGAACGTTCGCTCGAACAAAAGGTCAGCGATGTTAAGCGCCAGCTGAAAAGTGGCGACGTGGTGCTGGTGTGGTCCGAACTGCATGAGACGGTCAATATCATGCACCGCAACGCGTTTCACGGCTGATCTGTAAACCTTTCCAGTCAGGGAGTTGCTATGTCTGCCAGACATCCGGTTATTGCCGTAACGGGCTCAAGTGGTGCGGGTACCACCACCACCAGCCTCGCCTTTCGCAAGATTTTCGCACAGCTGAATCTCCGGGCGGCAGAAGTGGAGGGCGATAGCTTTCACCGCTATACGCGCCCGGAAATGGACATGGCCATCCGCAAGGCGCGCGATCTGGGCAAACACATCAGCTATTTCGGGCCGGAAGCCAACGATTTCAGCCTGCTGGAACAAACCTTCCGCGAATACGGGCAGAGCGGGACCGGGCAGTCCCGCAAATACCTGCACACCTACGACGAAGCGGTTCCCTGGAATCAGGTGCCGGGGACGTTCACCCCGTGGCAGCCGCTGCCGGAGCCGACCGACGTGCTGTTTTACGAAGGGCTACACGGCGGCGTGGTCACGCCTCAACACGACGTCGCGCGTCACGTAGATCTGCTGGTCGGCGTGGTGCCGATTGTTAACCTTGAATGGATCCAGAAGCTGACGCGTGACATGAGCGAGCGCGGGCATTCCCGCGAAGCGGTGATGGATTCCGTCGTGCGCTCCATGGAGGATTACATCAACTTCCTGACGCCGCAGTTCTCCCGCACCCACATCAACTTCCAGCGCGTGCCGACGGTGGATACCTCCAACCCGTTTGCGGCCAAAACGATCCCGTCGCTGGATGAGAGCTTTGTCGTCATCCATTTCCGCAATCTCGAAGGCATTGATTACCCCTGGCTACTGGCGATGCTGCAGGGCTCGTTTATTTCGCATATGAATACGTTGGTAGTGCCGGGCGGAAAAATGGGGCTGGCGATGGAGTTAATTATGACGCCGCTGGTCCAGCGACTGATGGAAGGGAAGCAGATCGCGTGAGTTGTTTTGCCCGGTGGCGCTGCGCTTACCGGGCCTACGGTCGTGCTTTTGTAGGGCGGGTCAGCGAAGCGCCACCCGCCAAAAGATTAAGCCTCGATCACTTCATACGAATGCGTGATTTTTACCGCTTTCTCCAGCATTAACGCCACAGAGCAGTATTTCTCCGCAGAAAGGTCTACGGCGCGTGATACTGCGGCATCTTTCAGTTCTTTACCGGTCACGATAAAGTGCAGATTAATGTGCGTGAACAGGCGTGGCGCCTCTTCGCGACGTTCGGAAGTAAGCTTCACTTCGCAATCGGTCACATCATGACGACCTTTTTGCAAAATCGACACCACGTCAATTGCGCTGCATCCGCCCGCCGCCATCAGCACCATCTCCATCGGGCTTGGGGCTTTGTCGCCGGAGTTACCGTCCATCAAAATCTGATGTCCAGAAGCGGATTCGCCCAGGAATGTTAAACCTTCAACCCATTTCACACGCGCTTGCATATTCATTAACTCCAACGTTGCATTTTTGGTGACAGATTACGCGTGCATTACATTTCTCGCAACGGAAGGCGACCTGCATCATGCTGAAGCGAGACACCAGGAGACACGCGGCAAAAGCTATGCTAAAACACTCTGGATGCTACAGTAATACATTGACGTTACACATGTATGCAGAGGACATCAAACTTTACTGGCTGCGAAACGTTACGACAGCCGACTTCCCAGGGTATGGGTAAGAATTCGATTGCAACCCCAGAGTCCGGATGCATCTTATGACTCTGGTGACAGCTTATAACAGAGGATAACAGCGCATGGTGCTTGGCAAACCGCAAACAGACCCGACTCTCGAATGGTTCTTGTCTCATTGCCACATTCATAAGTACCCATCGAAGAGCACGCTGATTCACCAGGGTGAAAAAGCGGAAACGTTGTATTACATCGTTAAAGGCTCGGTGGCAGTGCTGATCAAAGATGAAGAAGGGAAAGAGATGATCCTTTCTTATCTGAACCAGGGCGATTTCATCGGTGAACTGGGCCTGTTTGAAGAGGGCCAGGAACGTAGCGCCTGGGTTCGTGCAAAGACAGCATGTGAAGTGGCTGAAATTTCTTACAAGAAATTCCGTCAGCTGATTCAGGTTAATCCTGACATCCTGATGCGTCTTTCTTCCCAGATGGCGCGCCGTCTGCAGGTGACGTCTGAGAAAGTGGGTAACCTCGCCTTCCTGGACGTAACCGGCCGTATCGCGCAGACCCTGCTGAACCTGGCGAAGCAGCCAGACGCCATGACCCACCCTGACGGCATGCAAATTAAAATTACCCGCCAGGAAATTGGTCAGATCGTCGGTTGCTCCCGTGAAACAGTGGGCCGTATCCTGAAAATGCTGGAAGACCAGAACCTGATCTCCGCCCACGGTAAAACCATCGTGGTTTACGGAACGCGTTAATTCCGCTCAAACGGCGTGCCATCGCAAGGTGTCACGCCGTTTTTGTCTCTACTCCCCATGTGGCGCAGGCTGATCTATCACCCGGAAGTTAACTACGCACTGCGACAAACGCTGGTGTTGTGCCTTCCTGTGGCCGTGGGCCTGATCCTCGGACACCTCCAGCAAGGTCTGCTGTTTTCCCTCGTGCCCGCCTGCTGCAACATTGCCGGTCTGGACACGCCGCATAAGCGCTTTTTCAAACGCCTGATTATCGGTGGCTGTCTGTTTGCGGGCTGTAGCCTCGCCGTACAGCTCCTGCTTGCCCGTGATATCCCGCTGCCCCTGATCCTGACCGTGCTGGCGATGACGCTTGGCGTGACGGCGGAAATCAGTTCGCTGCACGCGCGCCTGCTACCCGCCTCGCTGATTGCGGCTATCTTCACCCTGAGCCTCGCCGGGAATATGCCGGTGTGGGAGCCGCTGCTGATCTACGCCCTTGGCACGCTCTGGTACGGGGTGTTCAACTGGTTCTGGTTTTGGCTCTGGCGGGAACAGCCGCTGCGTGAATCCCTGAGCCTGCTCTATGTGCAGCTTGCGGATTACTGTGAAGCCAAATACACCCTGCTCACCCAGCATACCGACCCGGAGAAATCCCTGCCGCCGCTGCTGACGCGCCAGCAAAAGGTTGTCGACCTGATTAGCCAGTGCTACCAGCAGCTGCACATGCTTGCCGCCAACAAGAACCACGAATACAAACGGCTGCTGCGCACTTTCCAGGTGGGGCTGGACCTGCAGGAGCATATCTCCGTAAGCCTTCACCACCCGCAGGAGGTACAAAAGCTGGTCGAGCGCAGCCATGCAGAAGCAGTGATCCGCTGGAACGCCCAGACCGTCGCCGCGCGGCTTAGGGTACTGGCTGACGATATTCTCTATCACCGCTACCCCACGCGTTTTAACATGGAAAAACAGCTCGGCGCGCTGGAGAAAATCGCCCGTCAGCATCCGGATAACCCGGTAGGCCAGTTTGCCGCCTGGCACTTCAGCCGTATCGCCCGCGTGTTGCGTACGCAGCGCCCGCTTTATCCCCGCGACCTGATGGCGGATAAGCAGAAACGTCTGCCGCTGCTGCCTGCGCTCAAAAGCTATCTGTCACTGAAATCCGCCGCCCTGCGCAACGCGGCGCGGATAAGCGTGATGCTGAGCATTGCCAGCCTGATGGGCATGGCGCTGCACCTGCCTAAACCCTACTGGATCTTAATGACCGTGCTGTTTGTCACGCAAAACGGCTACGGGGCCACGCGAGTGCGTATCTTCCACCGGGCTGGCGGAACGCTAGCCGGGCTGATTATTGCGGGCGTGACGCTTCACTTCCACGTGCCGGAAGGCTATACGCTGGTCGGGATGCTGGCGATCACCATGGTGAGCTATCTGATCATCCGTAAAAATTACGGCTGGGCGATGGTGGGCTTTACGGTCACGGCGGTGTACACCCTGCAGCTGCTCACGCTCAACGGCGAGCAGTTTATCGTGGCTCGTCTGGTCGATACGCTGATTGGCTGCCTGATTGCCTTCGGCGGTATGGTCTGGCTGTGGCCGCAGTGGCAGAGCGGATTGCTCAGGCAGAACGCCCATGACGCGTTGGAAGCCGACCAGCAGGCCATTCGCCTGATCCTCAGCGACGATCCGCAGCCCTCCCCGCTGGCGTATCAGCGGATGAAGGTCAACCAGGCACACAATGCGCTGTTTAACTCGCTCAATCAGGCGATGCAGGAGCCGGGGTTTAACTCGCACTATCTTGCAGACATGAAGCTGTGGGTGACACACAGCCAGTTTATCGTCGAGCACATTAACGCCATGACCACGCTGGCGCGCGAGCACACGATGCTGACGCCGGATCTGGCGCAGCGCTATTTGCAGTCGTGTGAAATTGCGTTGCAGAGGTGTCAGCAGCGTCTGGAGTATGACTCGCCGGGTGAATCGGGAGATTCGAATATTCTGGAAGCGCCTGAAACGCTGACCCACGGGCCGATGAGCACCCTTGAGCAGCATCTGCAGCGCGTTCTGGGGCATTTGAACACCATGCACACCATTTCATCGGTGGCATGGCGTCAGCGCCCGCATCACGGGATTTGGTTAACGCGCCGGTTAAAGCGAACCGAGTATTAGCCTTTAACGATCTTCGCGACCGCCGCGGCAAAGCGGGTTAATCCGTCTTCAATATCTTTATCTTCCACCACCAGCGACGGCGCAAAGCGCATCACGTCAGGTCCGGCATTGAGCACCATCACCCCTTCGTGCGCGGCGGCGTGCAGGAAATCACGCGCGCGGCCTTTGAACTGCGGCTTCAGCTCGGCGCCAATCAGCAGCCCCATGCCGCGGATCTCGCTGAAAACATCATATTCATCGTTAATCTGCTGGAGATGCTTCACGAACAGCTCACGCTTCGCGCGAACGCCGTTCAGCACTTCAGGCGTATTGATAATATCAAACGCGGCACCCGCCACGGCGCTCGCCAGCGGGTTGCCGCCGTAGGTAGAGCCGTGAGAGCCGACGTGGAACGCAGAGGCAATCTCCTGCGTCGTCAGTACCGCACTCACCGGGAAACCGCCGCCGAGCGCTTTGGCGCTGGTCAGGATGTCCGGCGTCACGCCGTAATGCATGTAGGCAAACAGATCCCCGGTGCGCCCCATGCCGCACTGCACTTCATCAAAGACCAGCAGCGCCTGATGCTCGTCACACAGTTCGCGCAGCCCTTTCAGGAATTCCGGCGTCGCTGCGGTCACGCCGCCTTCGCCCTGAATAGGCTCGACCACCACCGCGCAGGTGTGGTCGTCCATTACCGCTTTCACGGCATGCAGATCGTTAAACGGCACGTGGACAATGTCTGCCGGTTTCGGGCCGAAGCCGTCTGAATACTTCGGCTGGCCGCCAACGGAGACGGTAAAGAAGGAGCGTCCGTGGAAGGCATTGTGGAAGGCGATGATTTTGGTTTTGTACGGGCTGTGGCGCGTGGTGGCGTAGTAGCGCGCCAGCTTAAAGGCGGTTTCGTTGGCTTCGGTGCCGGAGTTCATAAACAGCACGCGTTCCGCGAAGGTCGCATCGATGATCTTACGCCCCAGACGCAGCGCCGGTTCGTTGGTGAACACGTTGCTGGTGTGCCACAGGGTTTCGCCCTGGGTTTTCAGCGCCTCCACCAGCGCGGGATGGCAATGGCCCAGCGCCGTCACCGCAATCCCGCCCGCGAAATCAACATACTCTTTGCCTTCCTGATCCCAGACGCGGCTGCCTTTCCCCTTCACAGGGATAAACTCAGCCGGTGCATAAATCGGCAGGATCACTTCATCAAATGTTGCACGGGTAATTGCTGGTTGTTCAGTTGCCATGTCATGACCATCCATTTTTATGTCACAGTGATTGTGAAAATATAATCACAAAATATGCATAAAAAATCATAGCAAGGCAACAGATATTCAGCGATTGAGGAAATTTGCCAGCAGCGCGTGTCCCTGCTCGCTGAGGATGCTTTCCGGATGGAATTGCACGCCTTCGAGATCCCACTCGCGGTGACGGATACCCATGATCTCCTGCGTCTCGCTCCAGGCGGTGACCTCAAAGCAGGCGGGTAGCGTCGGCGGGTCAATGACCAGAGAATGGTAGCGCGTCACGGTTAACGGATTATTTAACCCTGCGAATACGCCCGTGCCGGTGTGGGTGACCGGAGAGGTTTTCCCGTGCATCACTTTCGCAGCGCGCACGATGGTGGCACCAAACGCCTGGGCAATAGCCTGATGGCCCAGGCAGACGCCCAGAATCGGCAGTTTGCCTGCATAGTGGCGGATAACATCCAGAGAAATGCCTGATTCCGAGGGCGTACACGGCCCCGGCGAAATCACGATTTTCTGCGGGGCCAGCGTGTCGATATCGGCCAGGGTGAGGTCATCATTACGGCGGACAACCACCTCTGCACCCAGTTCACAAAAATACTGGTAAAGGTTCCAGGTGAAGGAATCGTAGTTATCAATCAGCAGAATCATGGCGGCTCCCGAAAAAATGCCGCCCTATTCTACTCAGATTCCCGCGCTTCGCTCACTACTTTGGCAAAGATAACGCTCAGCGCGGTCAAATCGCCCATCGCGCCGCTTCGGTTAGCCGCCACCCACTGCTCGGGATCGATATCCCGCCAGTCCAGCGCGTAACCCGCGTGGAGCGCCAGCTGCTCGAAGAAGACGCGTTGGGCAATGCCGTTGCCGCGCATAAAAGGATGCAGCATATTGATTTCACAGTAGTAATGACTAACCTTGTCAACAAAAGCCGCCTTCTCAAGGCCCACAAGATACTTTTCGCTTTCAAGCGCCGCCATCAGCTCGTTGCCCATCTTCTCGATGTACTCGAAATGGCAGAAGGGAATGTCACCCTTAAAAATATCGTCGGTACGGAATTCGCCTGCCCGCTTCATCTCGCTGTGATACAGATGGCGGTGAATCAGGCACAGATGGGGCAACCCGGGCGCGGATGGCCCAAGCTCCAGCGTTTCGATGTGGGGCGCTGAAGGACCATGACCTTTTTCAAGGAGACAACTGGCCTGCAAATTGACGCTACGCTGCTGTTCCCAGAGACGGGATTTTTGCTTGTCGGTGAGTTTTTTCACTTAACGCCTCCCTGAATAGTCCGTTTGCCACAAGTATAAGCAGCAAAACGCGCTTTCGCAGGGAGGGCGACATAACGCGGGCAGAAGAAACCCGCGTTCAGAAGAGTTACGGCAGAACTTTTGCGGAAAGGATAACGATCGGTTTTGACGGGACATTCTGATACGGGCCGACGTCGTGAGTAGGCACCTGAGAAATCTTGTCGGCCACGTCCATCCCTTTCACGATTTTACCGAAGACGGCATAGCCAAAGTCGCGCTGGCCGTGGTCAAGGAAGGCGTTATCCGCCACGTTGAGGAAGAACTGGCTGGTCGCGCTGTCTTTATCTGCGGTACGCGCCATGGAGATAGTGCCGCGCTTGTTCAGCAGGCCGTTGTCCGCTTCGTTCTTAATCGGCGGGTTAGGCTGCTTCTGCTGCATCTGCTCGTTGAAGCCGCCGCCCTGCACCATAAAGCCCGGGATCACGCGGTGGAAAGTGGTGTTGTTGTAGAACCCACTGTTCACGTAGTCGAGGAAGTTTTTCACCGAAACAGGGGCTTTCTGGCTGTTCAGTTCCAGCTCAATATTCCCGGCAGAGGTGGTCAGCAGGACGTGAGGGTCACCCTTGGCTGCCAGCGCAGCAGGGGAAACGGCAGAAAGAGCAAACACAGCTGCAACAGCCGCCAGTGTTGATTTGAGCATGAGAATTCCTTAACAAAGCGCAGTATAAAAAGCGAATGGCTTGATTCTAAAGAGCAGTATGAACGGAGACCAGCCTTTTACCTAATTTTACGAAATTGAAACAGTTGTTACCGCGCAAACGATTGGTAATAGCGCCATTTTACGTGATCTGCATCACACAAAAATATGCAAATGTGATCAATATTTTCTGAAAAGATTTAATTAGATCACTTTCGAGTCTAAAATCTGCCCGCTCTCAGCGCCTTCCCGGCGCTTTTCTTTTTCTGAACAGGCCAGACATGACTAACAGCAATCGCATCAAGCTCACATGGATCAGCTTCTTCTCCTACGCCCTGACCGGCGCGTTGGTGATCG
>PJTT01000635.1_pt1 | contig 18568 bp, 11 predicted proteins | sample 1512261 | NCBI WGS metagenome assembly PJTT01 (sample SAMN08177685, study PRJNA422409) | Soil metagenome, whole genome shotgun sequencing project. | isolation source: Soil (2) enriched on wood chips | place: USA: Madison | collected 2015-01-15
TAATTTGCGGCATTAATCATAAGTTTCGTTTACTGATATTTATAATCAAAGCTATTATTTGATGAACAAATTATTTACAGCAATTGCCTTTACGTCATTTGCCACATCGCTTTCATTTGCGCAGCAAAAACAATTTACAATAGACGAAGCCACGCTGGGATTGCGGTCTTCACTCGCTCCTAAAAACCTGAAGCAGCTATCTTGGATACCTGATGCCAATGCATTCACACAGGTTACGGACAACAATGCTATTATTGCCGGCAATGTAAAAAATCTGGTGGCGGATACCATCCTACGCCTGTCGGATATCAATAAGAGCTTGTTCAACAAAGATTCGCTGAAATCCTTACCAGCCATAACATGGCTCAATAAGTCCTCATTTTATTTTTGCCTCGGACAGGACTATTATATGGCTAAAGATTTTGCCGGAACCTGGCAAATCAGCAAATGGCAATCATTGCCACAATCGGTAGAGCATATTACGGTAGATGAAAAAGGTAAGCAAATAGCCTTTACCAAAGATAATAACCTGCTGATGGTTGACGTGTATGGAAAATTGCATAACATTACCAACGATGCTGATAAAAATATAGTCAACGGACAATCGGTACACCGCAATGAGTTTGGTGTCGATGGCGGTATTTTCTTTTCGCCCAAAGGCAATTTTGTAGCCTTTTACAGGATGGACCAAAAGATGGTAACCGACTATCCTATTATCGACTGGAACACAACACCTGCTGTAAGCAACAATATCAAATATCCAATGGCGGGCGATGCTTCGCATGAAGTTACATTGGGCATTTATAATCCGGCTACAAGGAAAACAATATTTGTAGAAACCGGCGCACCTAAAGACCAATACCTTACCTGCGTTACCTGGAGTCCTGATGAAAAGCACGTATTTATAGCGGTGCTTAACCGCGACCAGAACCATTTATGGCTGAATAAATATGATGCAGCAACGGGCAAATTTATAAAGACGCTATTTGAAGAAACGGATGCAAAATATGTAGAGCCGCAACATGCGCTTACTTTTTTGCCTGATGCCAATAATGAATTTATATGGTGGAGCCAGCGCAGTGGCTATATGCATTTGTACCGCTACAATACCGATGGGAAACTGTTGAATCAGGTTACTGGCGGACAATGGCTTGTAAATGACTTATCCGGAATCAATAAAGAAAATCAAGAGCTGATAATAACAGCTACCAAAGAATCGCCGCTGGAAAAGCACATTTACAAAGTGAACTGGCGCAATGGTAAAATGTTGCGTATCGATAACGCAGCAGGTATGCACAATGCTGATGTGAGCTCGGATGGCAGCTATATCATCGACCGTTACCAAAGTAGTGAAATGCCGCGCAGCATTGACTTATACGCAACCAATGGTAAACATCTGCGCAACTTACTAACGGCTGAAAATCCTCTTAAAGGATATGAAAGAGCAACCGTTAAAAATGTAGAATTGAAAGCGCAGGATGGTACGCCACTATACGGTAAATTGATGTTGCCGGCTAATTTTGATGCTACTAAAAAATACCCTGTTATCGTGTATTTATACAATGGTCCGCATGTGCAGTTGGTTACCAATAGCTTTCCCGAAAGTGGAAACCTTTGGTACGACTATATGACACACAAAGGCTATATAGTATTTACCATGGACGGCAGAGGAAGCGGCAACCGTGGTCTGGCTTTTGAGCAAGCTACTTTCCGCCAATTAGGCACAGCCGAAATGGATGACCAACTGCAAGGCGTAGACTACTTGAAATCGTTGCCTTATGTTGATGCGAATCGTCTGGGTGTACATGGCTGGAGCTTTGGTGGCTTTATGACAACGTCATTAATGTTACGCCATCCTGGTGTATTTAAGTGCGGTGTAGCAGGCGGTCCGGTAATCGACTGGCGCTTGTATGAGATTATGTACACCGAGCGTTACATGGATTCGCCACAGCAAAATCCACAAGGATATGAATTAGCCAATTTGCTTAACAAAACAAAAAATCTGAAAGGCAAATTGCTGATGATACACGGTACAAGTGATGATGTAGTTGTATGGCAACATTCCATCAACTTTTTGAAATCATCAGTTGATAATAAAGCGCAGCCAGACTATTTTGCCTATCCAGGCCACTTGCACAATGTGCAAGGCAAAGACCGCATACACCTGATGCAAAAGATAAGCGAATACTTCGACCAGAATTTGTAGATTGTTTGGTTACTGATTAGCCACGAATGCACGAATAAATCATTCGTGCATTCGTGGCATTTTTCTTTTGTTCATGTTGGCGCATTTCCATCGCAGAGTCCTCTTCGAGAGAACTGCTGAGAAGAGAGTTGATTACAACTAGCCACGAATACACGAATAAATCGTTCGTGCATTCGTGGCATTATTTACAATGTTGAAGCTATACCGCCCTTGTTGGTCTTTTGACCAACAAGCATAACCCTTGCTATGCACGGCTTGCAGCCGCACATCTATATTATATTGCCTTTGGCAAAATATAGCTGCCTGTGGTTAGAATACCATCGCAGAGTCCTCTTCGAGAGAACTGCTGAATAGATTAGCCACGAATACACGAATAAATCATTCATGTATTCGTGGCTATATGCTTTAACTGTTTAACAAAGCTCTATTTAACTTCTACCCATTTACCAGCCACTTGCGCTTTGTAGCGTTCATTGTACATAGGGTAACATTGTGCTATTGGTTGGTAAAATTTACCCTTGTAAGATGCGTTCAATGTTACATAAAAAGTCTTGGTTTCGTTGGCAGTCAAATTAAAGAAATAGTTGGCTCTGTCGTCTCTGAAATCCGTGAAATCGGCTGTGGAACTGCTATTGAGCGATGCATCATCAGCATATCGGTTGCTGATTATTTGCCAGCCGTTAGCTATATAATACTCCAGCGCAACTTGCTGCATAGCTTTATCGGTCATGTTGCTTACTTCTATTTTTGCGGTAAAATTAGCACCGTGTAAAAGACTGTTTACATCCACATTTTTGCGTTGCGCATCTACATAAGTAATCTTCAATTTCATACCATTATTAACCAATGGCTCATTCTGATTTTTGGAAGAATAATACTCATTCGCTACCACGTAGATATTCCTTTTGGATGTATTTTGCAATGATACTTTTCCTGTATTATTCTTACCCATATTCATCTTCATACTGTGCTTTTTCATCGTTTGACTTTTACCGTTGACGCTGTAAGTAACCGGGCTATTATCTCCGTTGCCAAAATAGTCGGATAAAGAAAAAAGTGCCAAAGACGTAGCCAGGGTGCTATTCCATTGCGTTGCAACAGCATTAATAATGTTGTTGGCTATCTGCTCGTTGGTTACGGTATTGCCTATTTGCTGGAGCGCAATCAACATAAGGCTATTATTGCGCAGCGGACTTCTAAAATACCCGTTGTCGTCTTTGCCTGCTGCATCCCATTTTAGATTTTTTGTAATAGATGTAGCCGTCTCTGATTTGCCCATTTTCGCGTAAGCCTTTGCCAGTAACGCCTTGCTCAGTTCTTCTTTCAGGTTTGATTCTTTAAATTTATTCATTGCTGCAAGGTTACCCATGTTTACTTCTGTCAACAAATAGAGCCTGTATGCTTGCGCCAGCTCCGGTTCCTGATAGCTGTATCTATTGCTTTCACTCTGTTCGTATTTATGTGCCAGTTCCTTTTGATAATTAACCGCATTGTCAAAAAGATACTGCGGAATGACGAAGCCTTTAGCCTTGGCTTTCACCAAGAAATGAAGCACATATACGCTTGCGTAATCATTCACGTCCTGATGATAAGGCCAGTAAGCGAAGCCACCATTATAGGTTTGATATTGGCTCAACCTTTTTATAACCGATGTAACATTGGTGTGAATTTCAGCAGCTTGCTCCTCATTTATATCCTGCACATCGCTCAACATCAATTGCGCAAAGGCCGCCGACGTTATCTGCTCCACGCAGCCATGTGGGTATTGTATAAGATACCTTAGCTGATTGTCAAAGTCAAAGTGTTGCCTGTCACTGATGTTCAGGTTAGCAGAATAGGTGCCCTTTATGCCTTTTGCAGTAAGGTCAAACGTATAGCTGCCGCCGGGCTTAATCATTTGCTCGGTAGTATGGTTGCGTATTGGTTGTGTAGGTTTTACCTGTATTTCCAGTCGCTCGGTCGATTTTTCTGCACCGTCAGCAGCTATAATTTCCATATTCAATATGCCCGTTTCTTCGGGTAAATTAAGGCCGAAGTTTACTACTGCATCGCCATCACTACTAAACGCAATCGTTTTTTTATCGGTATAATTGAATCCCGCTAATCCTTTAGCAGTAAGCGTTACGGCTACTTTTCTTGCTTTCTTTTCTGTATTGAAAATAGTAACTGGTATTTGATAATTTTCCATTGCAGACATCATTCTTGGTGCGGATGTCAGCAACATAATAGGCTTCCTTACAAAGAAAGATTGGCTTGCACTACCAGATGCATCTTTATTATAGGCAACTACAAAGGCTTTCATGCTGCCAAAGTAATTGGGCACATTAAACTGATGTTGCTGCTTGCCACCTTTTGTCAAATGAAATACGCCAAGGTTAATAATAGCCGGTTTGAAGCGGTTAGCTTTGGTTGGTTCTGTCTCCTCGTAACCGCCGTCTCCACCTATGCTAAACACGTTTTGCATTTTACCGGAATAGGCGCCTATTACCTGATTGTACATGTCCCATGTCTTAATTTTGAGCGAACGTTGGGCATTCATATATTGCCAGATATCGGGCGTTTTAAAATGAGTAAGGTCAAGCAAACCCTCATCTACTAATACCAGGCTATAATACATTTCTTTGCCTTGCTGCTCGCTGATGGTGATAGTATTGTTTACATCAGGACGTACCTCTTTTTTGATGCTGATAACCGGCTCCAGCTTAGCTTCCGGATTGTCAATCTGAACCGGAATAATACCATATTGTCTGATAGGCGCACCGTCTTTAGTGTAATGATGCGGTTGCAAAACGGTAGCATGAATGTATATGCCCGGCGCCATGTCGGCAGTCGTTTTGATGCTTATAGGCTTGCGTGTAGTATTACCATCTACCCAAAATTGTTGTAATATTTTTGAGTCGGATTCAACGTTTACCAGCACTTGGGCATTTTCTCCTCCCGGAATAGTCAGTTGTATAGCATCGCCTGCTTTGTATTTTTTCTTATCGGTACTCAATTGCACAATGCTTTCAAAGTCGGCATCTTCATTGCTATTTCTGTCCCAATATGGATTGTCGAATGTTACCAACGCGCCTGTTTCATGGCCGCTTGCTAAATCTTTCAACATAATCATATAGCGGCCGTATTGCTTGCCTATATCTCCAAATTTAAAACTACCTTCTCCTGTCGCAGCCACCCAGGTAGTATCACGCACACATATTTTTGCATTGTGCGTGCGGAAAGATGTGATGTCGTTGCGGTCGGCCTCATACCAGCGCTGGTATTGCATTTCATAGATTTTTAATTGCAACTGATGACCGTTTACTTTCTGTTGGTCTTTATTGACAACTACATACGGAAATCTATATTGCTTCGCATAATCCAGCGAACCGGAATAGGCATCGCCATCAGGCATTTTTAGGCCTATATAGCTATCAAAAACAGATAGGGTAGCAGTAGCCTTATCATTACTGAATCCACCACCTTGCTCGTATGCTTTGAGAATATACGACACGCTAACAATGCCGGGCGCGTCACTCAACTGTAATCTTGGTTGTGCAAATCTTGCTACTCCTGAATCGTCTGTAATTGCTTCTTTCAGTTCGAATGAACTTCTGAAATTTTGGTTGTAAGGCGCTATAAAACTATATTCATTATACTTTGTAAAATAGTTCCAATCCGGCTTTAAGCTCATGCTGGCTTGCGTTTTAAGGCCTTTACCAATAGCGCCATTTAGCCAGTTTACTTTTACTTCTACCACGCTGTCTTTCGTAGTCAGGATGTTATCATCCACATTAGTGAGCAGTTTCATTCTGTTTGGTACTATAAATTCGAGTAACAGATTTTTGTAAAATACCGCATTGCCCACAGTTACTTTAGCAGTGTACACACCCATTGGCGCATTGTCTGACGTTTGAAAATAGAGCGGATAAATATGCCCCAAATGCTCTGTAGTCGTGCGTTTAATTATAGTCTTGCCCTCAGGGTCTTGCAGCTCAAAATGTATAGGATGCTTATCCGGCAGCGGACTGCTTTGGTCGTTTAATGCAAGGTGTAAATACACTGAATCACCGGGACGCCATACGCCACGTTCCGCGTACAGAAAGCCTTTCAGGCCATTGCTTTGGTCTTGTCCCTCTACATTAAATTTTGAAACTGATAGTGTGTTAGCATTAGTTAATTTCAGGTACGCTCTTTGTTTTTCTTTTCTTGCAACTAATAAAAATGGCTTTTGGCTTAACGATAATTGCAATATGCCTTGCTCATCGGTAATGCCCTCGGCTATTTTCTCTTGCGTATAGGCATACAGGCTCACTTCTGTATTTGGCAATGCGGCGCCGGTCAGTAAATTGGTGGTAACAATACGACCGGTTCTATCTGCCTGCTCCTGATAGATTACGCCGATATCGCTCGCCAGTATGTTTTTGCTGATAGCACCACCACGGTAATAATAGTCCGAGCAGGGGTCTTCATCATCATTGCGCCATGTGTTGTATCCGTCAAAGCCTTCACCGTGCCATCCATACTCGCTCCAGTCGGTATCTTTGGCCGATTCACTTTGGTATAAATATTCGTTGTCGCTATCGTTTGCTTGATTTCTGCAATCCAGAAAAGTGTATTTCTTTTTGTATCGGATACATACGCGATAGATACTTCCCGGCTCCGGCGAAATCAGTTTGCCCAGATCGAGAATATGTGTTGTCCATTGGTTTTGCGGGGTTACAGTATCTGTAATAAGGTTAATCGTCTTTTCAATTACAATCTTGCCTACACGACTCATTTCATCATAGCCGTCGAGTTCATTTACCTGCAAAAACTGGTGTATATTTTCTTCTTTTATTTTGATTATTCTTACGTCTACGCTATGAATGCCGATGCTTTCAAAAGGAAATAGCAGGCCCTGACTGTTAGGCAATATGCTGCCTTTTTTATTGACACGCAAGGCTGGTCTCGGACCTTGAAATTCAACTACGCCGCTCGTGCTTTCTTTCATCTTATGGTTGCGAAAATTGAGCAGACCTTTATTGATAGTAACCTTTTTGCTACCCTCCACACGCTCCGGTAGAAATACGGTAACAACATTGCCACTTACGCTAAATTGCATTTTAGCAGCATCTTCGACTATTATCAATCCATCAAAATTTTGATTGGCAAGAATAGGGTCAGTAAAGGTTATTTTGAGTTTCTGGTCACCGTCATCTTTGACTTCCATTGCCGTAACAGTATAGTCACCCAATGCTTTTACCTGCACCGATTTTTCGCCGCTTATATCACCACCAATTTTTTTGGTATTCCATTTTAGTAATACTTCTGTCGGCGCATCGCCGCGTCTGATGCTGTCGACGATTATTCTATAACTTCTGCTTCCGTTGTCTATGCATCTTACAGGCAGTTTATGACCATTTTGGTTGGCTGTAAAGCAAGACAAAATGGAGTCTTTGCTCAATTGGATATTAGTGCGAACCACCACTTCGTAGTACTGCCATTCGATATTATAAGCATCATAGGCAGAAAGCGAATTAGGACTCACCTCAAATTTTTCATGCTCTGTGTCAAAGAAAAAATCAAAAGTCTTGAAGTCTGATGGCACATCAGCCAATTTGTTTAGTTTCAATTCTACATGGTATTTTAGCCCGTCAGCGTATCTTGACTCGGGTTTGAATGCTATTGTTTTTTCGTTCTTCCAATAAAACCTGCCTTTGATTGATGGCGAGATACTAACACATTTTTTCAACGCAGCGGTATCCGTTTTTTCCAGCTTCATGCTGTCTATAATAGCCTGCGTCAACTCAATTTTAATTTCTTCATCGGCATTCACTTTGCCCGATGTAAAACCCGACACATATTTGCCAAAGGCAGCGTTGGATACCTTTTGCCGTGAGGCGCAAGCATGAAAAAGAACAGCAGATAAAATGGCGAAAACAAATAGGATGCGTTTCATGTCAATTTGGAATTTGACTCAAAATTGCATCAACATCAACCGTTTTTTTTCGCTGTCGAACAAGTGTAGGGATTATTTGATTAAGTGTAGTTGAATAGCCTGTGCTGCATTTAAACTTGATTTTTCAGGCTTCGTTGGCGACTCTAATTTCTTGTAATAATGTTAAATAGCAGGCGATTCTATCAAATAATATGAACCAATATTTTGTGTGCAATGTTATTTATACATGAAACAATTTGTACTTCACCAAATAGTAGTGAATGCAAGAACAAGTGCAGGAAAAGATAAGGGATATGGTTTACACTCTTATCAGCAAAGACGGTCTGGGCTATGTAATAGATAACAGCCCGTTCAGTATTTATCTTAAAGGCATGAAGTACGTTGTCACCGTCAAAGGGGACGAATTGGAAATCAATATTACCATGCGACAGGAGAACATATCTTCAACAGAAAGATAAAGATGGAGCACCTTTTAGGTGCTCTTTGTATTTTTATCTACAGCTATTTGCCAAACCAAATCGCTAATTTCATATTTTAAAATCGGTAGTTATGGATAAGTCGGAACAAGCTGTAGCGCTATTTGATAAATTGGCAGAGCTGTATGCTCAAAAATACAATGATGTAAGCCTGTACACCGAAGCATTGGACTATTTCTGCACATTGGTTGCAGCCGATGCAACGCTACTCGATGTAGCTTGTGGACCGGGAAATATTACAAAATACATTGCTGAACGCTTACCAACTGTGTCGATTACTGGTATGGATTTGGCTGATAATATGTTGCGCATTGCTGCGGAAAATGTACCCAATGCAAAATTTATCAACATGGATGCGCGCTTAATAGCCAAGCTTCAAAGCCGCTACAGCGCTGTCGTCTGCGCATTTTGCTTTCCTTATCTATCTCAAGAAGAGGTAGTTCAGTTTGTTGCTGATGCTACCAATGTATTACAAAATGATGGCGTATTTTATCTAAGCTTTATTGAGGGGCCCTATCTTCAATCAGGCTACGAAAAGAGTAGTACCGGCGAGGAGGTATATATGCACTACCACGAAGCAAAATATATGCAAGATGCTTTCATGCAAAATGGATTAGAAATATTGCAAACCTATCGAATGGCTTATCAAACCCAATATGGTAAACCCTGCAATGATTGTGTGATAATAGCCATGTTAAAATAACTCAGTTACGCATCCATCAAATCCCGGATAACAACAGATGCAACAGTAGCGCCAAAAGTTGCAGGCAAGTACGAAATAGTGCCGTAAGCAGACTTTTTGAAATTACTACCATCGGTCATTATGATGGAGTTCCTGTCTGCTTCCTCAGGCGAAAACACAGCTTTAATGCCTTTTGTGATACCGTCTTTTTTAAGCATTTTTCTTATCTGCTGTGCAAATGGACAGTTATATGTTTTTGAAATGTCAACCACACGCAGTTGTGTAGGGTCGAGCTTTCCGCCGGCACCCATCGAACTTACAATGGGTAATTTTTTCTCAAATGCGGCTTTAAGAAAAGTCAGTTTCGGTGTGATACTGTCAATGGCATCTATTACGTAATCGTAGTCTTTGTCGAGTATAGCAGCAACAGCTTCTGGACGCACAAATTCTTTGATAATAGTCAGCTTCAATTCGGGATTAATGTCCAGAAGCCTTGCTCCCATTAGTTCAGCCTTACTTTGCCCGTGAGTGGAAAATAGTGCAGGCAACTGTCTGTTGCGATTGCTTGGGTCTACCACATCGCCATCCACAATCGTCATTTCGCCCACACCACTACGGCATACAAATTCCGCCGCAAAAGAACCAACGCCGCCCATGCCTACTACCAGCACATGCGCATTAAATAGCTTTTCAAGTTTGTCTTTTCCTACCAATACTTCTGTACGGGAAAGCCAGGCTGTATCTTTCATCATCGGTTAAATACTTTATTGAAATTACTATGTATTTGTTGGGTTAATTGTTCTACTGAAATAGCTCTTAACGCTGCCGCAGCATGGTAAATTTCAGTAATAGAAATAGCTGCGTCATCGGTTTCCAGAAAAAATCTATCATTCGGCATAGCGGCTAAAACCCTTGCTGCGGCAGACTTTTCGTTCAAAATACTTTCGCCGAAAGAGTAATAATAGCCCTCTTTTGTAATCATATTCGCAATTGATTCACTTCGATTAAAGCCATGAAAAATTACCGGCACACGCGCAGCTTTTAATAAGATGAATGCTTCGTTGAAAGCCTTTACGCAGTGTATTATCAGCGGCTTCCTATATTCATTAGCCAGCGCTATTTGCATCGAAAAAGCTGTTTCCTGCAAGGCAAAATCTGTATCAGCTAATTTGTCTAGTCCACACTCGCCAATGGCGACAACATTCGACTGGCTTGCATATTCTTTTAGCAAAGAAAATTGTTGCTTTACGTCATTCAAATACCAAGGGTGAAGACCAAAGCAGTAAAGGTTTTCATCAGTTTTTTGCTCAAAAATTTCATGCCGGTTTTCTATCGCCAGTACATCTCCTTGCCGGACTGTTTGGTGCGTGTGAATGTCGATAAAAGAGGGCAATTGCATGCCGCAAAATTATTGCTTAAAAATCAAATTCAAAATCGCTCTGTTGTGGGGCTAATTTGAGCTATCTTAAATATCGATTATCATGCCCTCTGCAGTAGCGATGGTATTGGGAAACACTTGTCTGGCTTCTGTTTCAAACAGGCTAATATCTTCATATTTGGAAGAATAGTGACCCAACAATAGTTTGCCGGCATTGGCAGCCGTGGCAATGTCCGCAGCTTGTGTTGCTGTACTATGAAATCGCAATCTGGCCTTGTCTTCCTGGTCGTTAAGATAGGTGCTTTCGTGGTAGATTACGTTAGCATCTTTTATCACCGGTATAAAAGATTCGGTATACAACGTATCGGCGCAGTAGGCATAGCTTTTAGCATTATCCGGTGGGCGCGTTACCCATTCATTTTCTACCAGGAAACCATCGCGACGCATATAGTTTTCACCGCGCTTCAACTGGTTATAGAATGCTGCCGGTATCTCATATTCGCGGCAAGCTTCGGGCACTATTTTTCTTTCTTTTGTTCCTGATTCAAATAAAAAACCGTGACAGGCTATTCTATGTTCTGTAGGAAAACAGGTGACTTTCAAATAAGGGATATCCACCAGCACACCGCAGTAGATTGGTTCTATAGCCGTAAAATTAAGCGGGTAGGGCAGTGCAGTATCTGCTACTTTCAATTGCAGATTGATGATGTCAATCAATTCCGGCGGGCCGTACAAGTTAATAGGTGCGGTTCTTCCGCTCAATCCCATGCTCGACAATAGGCCTATCAATCCAAAATAGTGGTCGCCATGAAGATGGCTGATAAAAATATGGTGTATACGACGGCGACGTATATTGTAGCGCTGCATTTGAATCTGAGTTCCCTCGCCGCAATCGATTAATATAAGTTGTTCCCTTACCTCCAGTATTTGCGCTGTCGGATGTCTTCCGCTCGCTGGCAAAGCAGAGTTGTTGCCTAATATGGTAAGCTGCATGTTATTCGTTCAACAGGTCGCGCTCCAGCAATTCCATGCTAATGATATCAATTGCTTCAATCATAGTGGGGCATAGGTTCAGGCTTAGGTGCAACTGGCCTTTTTTCATCATCTGATGCACATCATCTTTCAACTCTGCAAATACTAAAGAACCCTCAGCATCGTAGGTGGCTTCATGCAATTCCATCAACACATTTCCAGCTTCCATATCCATTTGCTCCACATTTTTCAGGTTCACGATAAAGCTGAGCGTGCCTTGCTCCTTAAGTGCTGCTATCTCCGATTTTAGCGCTTCGGCAGCAGTGAGGTTAAGTAGGTCGCCCGTTAAATTTATGATGGTGTAGGTCGGTTTATGCTCGATATTAATTTCCATGGTTCGCTTATTTTTCGATTGGCCTATTATTGCTATAGACGATAAAATCTGTTCAAATATAGGGCAATTATTGTTTTTGGATTTGGGTTTGGACAAAATTGTTTACATCTATACTTATATCTAATTCGTTAACTGCTGCTTCCTAAATAAATCTTAAAAGCCCAGCCACGGTAAGTGTTATAGCTATCTTTACAACAGCTTCATGCAATTGTTAATCAATTGTTTTTATCTGTTGATAATAATTACCTTAAAAGATGATAAGACAGAGTTTAATCGTATGTGGAATGTTGCTGGCATTGAGCCTTTCGGCTGATGCAGCACCAAAAAAGAAAAAGAATAAGAAGAAAGATGTAGCGGGTAGGGCGCTTCAGCCGTGGGAAGTTGATACACTCATTCAGCCTATTCCTATCAACCGCCAGCTATTTACCGGTAAGGTTGAAAAAGAATTGAGGGGAAGCGATGCGCGTGATGGCGCTGTTGACAATTACATCTTCATGATTGACTCTGCAACGTCCAATAAAATTACCCGTGGTATCCTAAGGGATGTGCCTCTACTTACAATTCATATTGAGAACCTGCCCGCCGACCATGCCAAAAAGATAGCCTATCATCGCGCTGTTGAAAATATGGTGCGCCGCTTCAATACCATGAGTTGGGTTAATGTAGATGCTAATTACTTCAGACGCTCAGTAGAAAATATGGAGGGTTTGATATTAGCTACCGAAAGCAAAACAGTGGATGCCTTTGTAAAGCAAAATGCTAATATCTATACATTGGATAACAGCGAAATGCTCAATGATTATCCGCAGGCAAAGGCGCATGTGTATGAAGTAGTGGGCAAGCAAAAGCCGGAGATGATGATAAAGCGCCTACCTGAAATAGCAGGCGAAACTTATGCGGATCCTATCGTTGCGGCTGCGGCAAAAACGATGCCTGGTACTATTTTGAATTACGCTACCAGCACCAGCAGATTAAGCAGTGTAGTGCGCCGTAATATAGATCCTTTGGTACAATCGATTGTGCGCATCGCTACTGAATCACGTAATCCTTTAAAAGCTTTACCGTTCCTGGGCGACATTTACAACAAGCGTAAAACGGTAGCACAGGTAGATGCATTTGCCAGCAACGATGTTACCTATTTTAAAAATTTGGTGCGATTGAAAACAGAGAATGAAACGATGGCTTCGGACGTAGTAGATAATGAACTTCAATATCGTTCGCTTCAATTTGTAAGAAAGATAAATGAATTGCACGAAGCGCCCGATGCCACAAGGTTCAAGTCCATACAGCCTTTCGAGCCGGAAGAACTGTACGTGATGATGATAGCCGGACAAGACGAAATTTATACCAGCAGTTTTGTAAATGGTACGTTTAAGCAAATGATGCAAAAGATGGGCAAAACTACCGGCGACGAATTGCTTAACAAAATGCACAAATACCACTTCCGCACTTTTATCAGGATGTGCGCTGGCTATAATACCCTTTCTACTTTCTTCGGCACATTTGAAGAAAGTAAAAAGAATGCATTAATGAAAGAATTTGTAGCAGGCTTAGAAAAGGGTGAAGAAGACGAACTGGAAGATGCAGTAGATGTTGCCGATGCATTTGGAAGTATTACCGACCAGCAATTGGTTGCTTTTTTGAAAGACGAAGTAAAACAGAATTACGAACGTGTATATAAAGCCAACAATGCTGAAAGTGTAAAAGGTGTGAAGATTTATGGCCTGCTTGCAACTATATTTAATAGCGCCGATAACTCTTCGCAATTAAGTAGCGAATTGTCTTCCATCCCGCCTATTACTTATGTGCCGGATGATGCGCTGCGCAATGATAAGAACGAAGTTGTGGTACAAACATTCTTCTATGGAGACGAAGATGGCAAGTCAAGCTACGAAAGTTTTAAAACTAATTTTCCAACTGCAAAATGGAAGAAGACAGAGAATAAATATTGGGTAACTTACAAATCTACAGGAGAAAAGCCGGTAATCGTATACGCTAATTTGCCACACTCCGAACCTAAAGATGAAGAGGCACAACGCAAATTGCAGGAGTATCTTTCAGAAAATGAAATTACGCCAACCATGGTAATTCATCGCGGACACAGCTACCACTTGCAGGGTTCACTTAAAAACTTAACCCCAGATGTAAAAGTAGTAATGCTGGGCTCTTGCGGCGGTTATCATAATCTGGCCAATGTACTGGATAAGTCGCCGGACGCTAATATTATCTCTTCAAAACAGACAGGGGCAAAGAGTGTAAACGAACCTATCATCAGAGAACTATTTAATCAAATTACCGCCGGTAAAGACATCAACTGGATTACTTCCTGGACTTCACTGGAGCAGTACTTTAGCAAACGCAGCAGTGCAGAAAAAGATTTGTTCAGCGACTATATTCCACCCAATAGAAACCTGGGCGCTATTTTCATCAAAGCTTATCGTAAATTATCGGTGGATGATGAAGAGCAGGAAGGGTAGAATAGAAACAATATTTTTTTAATTTTAGTCAAAAGGTTGCCATTCAACAGGCAACCTTTTTTCGTGAACGTAAACTGTGGCAACGTTTTTGCATAATCAAATAAATCTAGTCATCTTTGTTTATTATTCAGAACAACCGATTTTTCTAAATGAGCAATTATAAAATTAAATTACTTCCTGTTGGTTTCAGTTTGCTAAGTATGGTAGCTGCATTGCCTGCCATCGCGCAGGGAAACAAAGGTAGCGCAGACCAGCCCAACCCATGGACAACAGATACATTGATAAAACCTGTACCACTCAATCGTCAATTATTTACCGGCAAGGTAGATAAAGAAATAGAGCGTGCAGATAAACGTGATGGTCAGGTGAACCAATATATCTTCATGATGGACTCCACGGTATCCGACATACTTACCGGAGCTATTATCAAAGATGTGACACTGCTGGAAACGCATATCGAAAACCTGGATGTAGACCATGCTAAAAAAATAAAATACCACCGTGCTGTAGAGAACATGATGCGCCGCTTTAATAATATGAACTGGGGCGATGTGGAGCCGGTATATTTCAAGCGCTCTGTCAAGAACCTTGAGGGTATGATACAGGCTGCGGAAGCAGGCACGATGAATGAATTTGCAAAAGCAAATGGTAATATTTATTCATTGGATAATAGCCTGTTGCTGGATGAATATCCTGAAGCGAAGTCGTTTGTATTTGAACAGATGGGTAGGGACTATCCCGAAATGATGATTAAGCGTCTGCCCGAAATGGCCGATAAACCTTATGCCGACCCGACTATTGCAGCAGCGGCTAAAATTATGCCCGGCACTATTTTAAATTATGCCCTATCAACTTCCAGCCTTAGCGCAGCAGTGCGCCGCAACAAAGACCCGCTGGTGCAGGCCATTGTCAAGATAGCTACACAAAGCCGCGCTCCGCTAAAAGCTTTACCTTTCTTAGGCGACATTTATGCCAATAGAAAAACAGTTGCAGAGGTGGATGCTTTCTCCTCAAATGAGGTGGAGTACTATAAAAACCTTGTCAGACTAAAAATACAGAATGAACAATTAGGCCGCAGAGAATTAGACGAAGAACTGGCTTACCGCGCATTGCAGTTTGTACGTGTCATCAACGAATTGCACAACGAGTCTGATGCTGTAAGATTCAAGTCTATACAAGGTTTCAGCCCCGAAGAATTGTACATTATGATGCTGGGTAGTCAGGATGAAATCTATACCAGCAGCTTTACAAAAGGTACCTTTAAGTTGATGATGGATAAGCTCGCACCTATGACGGGTGATGAGTTGTTGGAGAAGATGCACAAATACCACTTCCGGACCTTTATCAGGATGTGTGCGGGTTTTAATACACTATCGACTTTCTTCAACTCTTTTGGTGAGGGTAAAAAGACAGTGTTGATGAAAGAATTTGTGGCAGATTTGGAGCAAGGAACGCCCGATAACCTTGAAGATGCGGTAGACGTGGCCGATGCTTTTGGAAGTATTACAGATGCTGATTTAATTGACTTTTTGAAGAAAGAAGTTAAGAGCAATTACGAACGCACCTATCGCGCTCAAAATGCGCAAAGCAGAAAAGGTATAGTGGTGTATGGCTTGCTCAGCACTATTTTTAACAGCAGCGACAACTCCGAACAACTAAGCGACGACTTAAGCGTAATACCGCCTATTACCTATGTTAGCAATAGCGTATTGAAAGACGGAGAAAATGGTGTGGTGCAGCAGGTATTTTTCTACGGAGATAAAGATGGTGCAGGTGCTTATGCCAATTACATGGGATTGTTCAGAAATGCAAAATGGAAAGTAACCGAAAACCAATATTGGGCAACTATTACATCGACGGGTGACAATAAGATGACTATTTATGCTAATAAAGCATTGCCTGAGCCCGAAGATGAAGCTGCACAAAACAAACTACAGGAATACCTTGATGATAACAACATTCATCCATCAGTATTTGTGCACCGCGGTCACAGCTATTTTCTGCCAACGACTATTGAGCATTTGAATGAAAATGTAAAGGTGGTCATGTTAGGTTCTTGCGGTGGTTATCATAATCTTTCCAAAGTGCTGGACCGCTCGCCTGATGCGCATATCATTTCGTCTAAACAAGTAGGTGCGCTCAATGTGAATGTGCCTATTATCAAAGAAATCAACGACCGCCTGGTTGCAGGCAAAGACCTTGACTGGATAGATATGTGGTCGAGCTTGGGCAAATATTTCTCGGCACGTGGTGCAGGAGAACGTGATTTGTTCAGCGATTATATTCCACCAAATAAAAACCTGGGGGCTATATTCATCAAGGCTTACAGAAAAATTACCGAGAAAGATATAGCAACAGAATAGCATGTTTTAAATGATTATCGAAAGCGATTGAATTGTATTCAGTCGCTTTTTTTATTTTTAAACTATTCGGTACGGAGTGAGCCGAGAGAGGATTGGCCTGGTTCCAATCCCTTTTTGATGACGCTGAAAGTGCCGTTAATTTCCATGACAACAGCACGTACCTCGTGTATATTTTCAATGCGAAAACTGCGAATCTCGGACAACACTTCATCTTCCGTGATGCGTTCTTTTTTCATAGCAGATTTAAGAAACTGGCCGTTGTAGAATAATACTGTTGGTTCGGAGTTTACCACAACTTCAAATCGCTTAGAGCGCTGTGCGAGATAGGCTAATAGATATTGCAGACCGATGATAATACCTAAAGCAAGGGCTCCGTTCAATACAGGAACTTTATTGAGCAACATAGAAGATAGCGTGGAACCCATAGTAACCGTAACCACAAAGTCAAATGCATTCATTTTAGCCAATGTTCTTTTGCCCATTAGACGAATGAGTAGCAATAGCGCCACGTAAGAAACAACGGTAGCAATTGCAATCTTAAGTATATCCTGTCCATCACTTAAAAATAAATCGGTCATAGTTGTTGTGGCTTTTAGTCTTATTTGTTTCCTGATTAGAACTTATACAGATGGTGTCTTGATTAGTTGGCATTGTAAATGCCGTCATTGAAATATTTACAATAGCATTGTGGAATAATTTCATCGTTTGGGTTTTAGCCGCAACTTCCGCGGCAGGGATGCCCGCAAGTAGCCCATAGCGATGCTAAGGGGGCGGTAGTTAAACCTGTTAGGTTTTGAAAACCTAACAGGTTTTGTGTAAAGGCAAACGGGTAAAAAGACTGCGACCGCTTGCAGCGCGAGGACTACAGTGTAGGCAGCCCCGTTGCCGCCATAATTATTAATTTGTATTGAGTATTGGGTATTGAGAATTTGGGGGCGTTTGCAGTCGTGTTATTGATTTGATTTTTTTGGTAACTTTCGCTTCTATATCTCAAATAGTCAACAAATAAAATACAATTAATGCCCAAGACAAATCTCTCAAACATCAGTACCCGCGCGCCGCGTGGCCTTGATAAGGATGAAACAAAAAATAAAACACTGGCTATATTGCAAGAGCTGGACGAATTGCAAAACCTACTATTTGCGCAGGGTAAATACTCACTGCTGGTGGTAATTCAAGGTATGGATGCATCGGGCAAAGACGGTGTAATACGCGATATTTTTGGCTCGCTTAATCCGCAGGGTGTGAATGTCAGTTCGTTTAAAGTACCTAAGGAAGAAGAGGCTGCACATGATTTTCTGTGGCGTATTCATAAGGTAGCGCCTGAAAAGGGTAGCATCAAAGTGTTTAACCGCTCGCATTACGAAGATATACTGGTAACGCGCGTGCATGGCTGGTGCGATGACAATATGGCTAAAAAGCGCATGGATGCTATCAACGATTTTGAAGACCTTTTGGTAAAACATAACGACACTATTATCCTGAAATGTTACCTGCATGTATCGCAGGAGAAGCAGTTGCAACGCCTCGAAGAGCGCATACATATACCACGTAAAATGTGGAAGTACAACGCTAAAGATTTTGAAGAATCTAAACGTTGGGATGACTATATGGGCTATTATCAGGAAGCTTTTGATAAATGCGGAAACCAGCCATGGCATATCATTCCAGCGGATCAAAACTGGTACAAGACTTATAAA
>PJTT01000636.1_pt1 | contig 18488 bp, 20 predicted proteins | sample 1512261 | NCBI WGS metagenome assembly PJTT01 (sample SAMN08177685, study PRJNA422409) | Soil metagenome, whole genome shotgun sequencing project. | isolation source: Soil (2) enriched on wood chips | place: USA: Madison | collected 2015-01-15
CAGGTTCTTCACTTTTGCCAGACGAATGAAGCAGAAGCCGAGGTTCACCAGCGCGCCGCCGCCCATGATCACCACGTAGCTTGGCAGGGCAGCGTACAGCGGGTCAACGCCCAGCGCCGCGGCCGCTTCGTGCATCGGTTTGGCGGCGTTCATGGCGAACGACATGCCCGCCGAGAAGATGCCGCACATCACCGCCAGCAGCAGCCCTTTCTTCAGGTTGAAGTCTTCGGCCCTGATGCCCATCTTGCGCTCTTTCAGCTGGCCCGCGCGGGTGACGATACCCACGCCGATCACCGCGACCAGCACGCCCAGCAGCGTCATTCGTCCGCCCTGGGTGTTAATCAGCACGTCGAAGTTGCCGTTGAGGATCGGCGTCATCAGGGTGCCGACGATAAGCGTAATGCCAATCGCGATGCCGATGCCCATCGACATGCCAAGATAGCGCATGGTGAGGCCGTAGTTGATGTTGCCGATGCCCCACATCGCGCCGAACAGAAACACCGGCAGCAGGGTAGAGGCGCTGAAGGAGGAGAAGTAGCCCCAGAAATCCGGGAGCAGCATGGCGCTAATGGTCCACGGCAAAATCAGCCATGACACGGTACCGCCAACGGACCACATGGTTTCCCATGACCAGCCTTTCACTTTTTTAAACGGGGCATAGAAACAGGCAGCACTGGCCGCGCCTATCAAATGCCAGAAGATACCCATCGTAATCGCATGATTCATTTTTACATCCTCATCGTTTTTATAGTCGGTGGCTTCCCGCCGACTTGATGAGTGTAAAAATTAGGCGGTTTGGGAACCTTCAGAAGGTTGCCGCACTTTTGTTCTGGATGGCAATCAGCACGTTAACCGCGTGAGCAGACTCACATTTCCGCCATTAATCGAAGACTGAATAACCTTATAAAAACTACGGCATTGATAATCATTTTCAATATCATTTAATTAACTATAATGAACCAACTGCTTACGCGGCATTAACAGCTGTGCCGCCCGACAATAATGGAGAGGATTATGAGTTATACACTGCCATCCCTGCCGTATGCCTACGACGCACTGGAACCGCATTTCGACAAGCAGACGATGGAAATCCATCACACTAAACACCACCAGACCTATGTGAACAACGCGAACGCCGCGCTGGAAAGCCTGCCTGAGTTCGCAAACCTGTCTGCTGAAGAGCTGATCACCAAGCTGGACCAACTGCCAGCGGACAAGAAAACCGTACTGCGTAACAATGCGGGCGGTCACGCTAACCACAGCCTGTTCTGGAAAGGCCTGAAAACCGGTACCACCCTGCAGGGCGACCTGAAAGCGGCTATCGAGCGCGACTTCGGCTCCGTAGACAACTTCAAAGCGGAATTCGAAAAAGCCGCCGCAACCCGTTTCGGCTCTGGCTGGGCGTGGCTGGTTCTGAAAGGCGACAAGCTGGCGGTTGTTTCTACCGCTAACCAGGACTCCCCGCTGATGGGTGAAGCAATTTCTGGCGCATCCGGCTTCCCAATCGTGGGCCTGGACGTGTGGGAACACGCTTACTACCTGAAATTCCAGAACCGTCGCCCGGACTACATCAAAGCCTTCTGGGACGTGGTGAACTGGGACGAAGCAGCAGCGCGTTTCGCCGCTAAAAAATAAGGTTGCATTGACGCCTGTGAGAAGCGAGTCTTATGACTCGCTTTTTTTGTATCTGCGTAATGGAGGCAGCAATGCATTACCCGGTGAATGTGTTTACAGGCAAGGTCAGGGAGTATGACGGCAGCCGCCCGAGCGCCATCGCTAAAATTCAGGTCGACGGCGAGCTGACGTTAACCGACCTCGGATTGGCGGGTGACGAGCAGGCCGAAAAGAAAATCCACGGCGGGCCCGAGCGCGCGCTGTGCCACTATCCGCGCGAGCACTATCATCACTGGAAAGCCGAATTCCCCGAACAGGCGGATCTGTTTGTTGCCCCCGCGTTTGGTGAGAACCTCTCGACCGAAGGGCTGACCGAGAAAAACGTCTTTATCGGTGATATTTACCGCTGGGGCGACGCCCTGATTCAGGTGACGCAGCCGCGCTCGCCGTGCTTCAAGCTCAACTACCATTTCGGCATCAGCGATATGTCCGAGCAGCTGCAAAATGCGGGTAAAACCGGCTGGCTCTACCGCGTGGTGCTGGCCGGGCAGGTTTCGGCGGATGCACCGCTGGAGCTGGCGTCGCGGCTGAGCGATGTTTCGGTGTATGACGCCTGCGCCATTGCGTGGCATATGCCGTTTGACGACGAGCAGTACCATCGCCTGCTGTCGGCGGCGGGGTTATCGACCAGCTGGACCAGAACGATGCAGAAGCGGCGCGTAAGCGGCAAGATCGAGGATAATTCTCGGAGATTGTGGGGTAAATAACCCACGGAAGAATGTAGGCCGGGTAAGGCGAAGCCGCCACCCGGCACTCACAGCTACGAACGCTTATACAACGGTAGCCACAGCGTTAACCGCAACCCGCCCAGCGGGCTGTCGTCGGCTTTCACCCATCCGCGGTGCTGCTGCATGGCGGTTTCAACAATCGCCAGTCCCAGCCCCGTGCCGCCTGATTCGCGGTCGCGCGCTTCGTCGGTACGGTAGAACGGACGGAAAATCTGTTCGCGATCTTCCGGGCTGACGCCAGGGCCGTCATCGTCCACGATGATGGTGATCCCGTCTTTATCCACCGAGAACGCCACCTCAATCTTCGTGTGCTAATAGCGCAGGGCGTTACGCACGATATTCTCCAGCGCGCTTTCAAGCGTGTTGGGGTTACCGTACAGCGGCCACGGGCCCGGCGGGAAGTTAACGGTGAAGGATTTACCCATCTGTTCCGCTTCAAACGCCGCGTTATCCAGCACCTCGTGCCACAGGTGATTGGCTTTGACCGTTTCGCTCACCAGCGCGTTTTTCTGCTGATTGCGCGACATCACCAGCAGATCGTTGATCATGCTGTCCAGGCGGTGGGCTTCCGTCTCAATACGCTCCAGCTCTTTGCTCTCACCGCTGCGGCGGCGCAGCAGGGCGGTACCCAGCTGTAAGCGCGTGAGCGGGGTGCGCAGCTCGTGCGAGATATCCGACAGCAGACGCTGCTGGGCGGTCATCATGCGATCCAGCGCGCTCACCATCTGGTTAAAACTGGTTCCGGCGGCAAGGAACTCCTGCGGCCCTGCTTCCAGTTCAGGGTGTTGTCGCAGGTTACCCTGCGCCACTTCATCCGCCGCATTTTTCAGCTTACGCGCCGGTTTTGCCAGGCTCCACGCCAGCCATAACAGCAGCGGCGAGCTGACCAGCATGGTGACAATCAGCAGCAGCAGAGGGCGGTCAAACAGCAGGTTGATGAAATCGGACTGGGAGTTGCTCGCAGGGCGAATCAGGTAAAGCTGATAGTTATCTTCCCCATCCCGTACCGAGAAAGGGCCAACCATCTCTACCCGACCATATTTCTTCTTCTGTGGGTGATCGGCGTTATCCGCCTGGCCAATGAAGTTACGGATAATCTGCATTTCATTGCGATCGGCCCCAATGACGCGGCCTTCGCTGGTGACCAGCAGCAGGCGTTGTCCGGGCGGCGCCCACTTGTCGATAGCGCGAAATAATCTGCGCCACCACATTAAATCGTTCGGCGGATCGTTTGCCAGCTCGGCTTCCACGTGCTGCTCGATCATCACGCCCTGACGTTGCTCGCTGTCGAGAAGCTCCGTCATCTGGCGTGAGTCGAGTTTTGGCAACATCAAAACGAGCATTAAAACCAGTGCCAGCGTCAGCCAGAAGATGGCGAAGATGCGGGCGGTTAGGCTGCCTATCATGAAGCGGAAACCATCAGATAACCGCGACCACGCAGGGTTTTAAACCATGGGTGACCGTCTTTACGCTCCGGCAGCTTGCGGCGCAGGTTAGAGATGTGCATGTCGATGGCGCGGTCAAACGGGGTAAGACGTTTGCCCAGCACTTCCTGACTTAAATGTTCACGCGATACCACCTGGCCGAGATGCTGCGCCAGCAGGTAAAGCAGGGTGAACTCGGTGCCGGTCAGTTCCAGCGTTTCACCGTCGAAGCTCGCTTCCTGACGGCCCGGGTTCAGGCTCAGGGAGTCCACTTCCAGCGTTGGTGAGCTGTTGTCGGTATTCTGCTGCTGCTCGCTCCAGTGGGAACGACGCAGGATCGCGCGAATACGGGCCACCAGTTCACGGTCGTTGAACGGCTTCGGTAAATAGTCATCCGCGCCCAGCTCAAGGCCGAGTACGCGGTCAAGTTCGCTGCCACGCGCGGTCAGCATGATAACGGGGGTCTGGTGTGTCTGGCGAAGCTCTTTCAACGTATCAATGCCGTTTTTCTTCGGCATCATCACGTCGAGCAAAAGTAAATCGATGCTGTCGTCAAGGAGACTCAGCGCCTGCTCGCCATCGTGGGCAACCAGGACGTTGAAACCTTCCATGTCGAGCAACTCCTTTAAAAGAGATGTGAGCTCTCGGTCATCATCAACTAACAGGATTTTATTCATTGTTTAAATACCTCCGAGGCAGAAATTACGACATCAAGGCTATCTAATCCATGACTTTACGTTGTTTTACACCCCCTGACGCATGTTTGCAGCCTGAATCGTAGACTGTCTCTCGTTGAATCGCGACACGAAAGATTTTGGGAGCAAGTGATGCGCAAAGTTACCGCTGCCGTCATGGCCTCAACGCTGGCGTTCAGTGCGTTTAGCCAGGCTGCTGTAGCTATCATCGGCGATAACAGTTCCTCGCAAGAGGGTGCAACGCAGCACAGCGGCCAAAGCCATATGTTTGACGGCATAAGTTTAACCGAACATCAGCGTCAACAGATGCGAGATCTGATGCAGAGGGCAAGACACGACCAGCCCCCTGTTAATGTTAGCGAAATGGAGACAATGCATCGCCTTGTCACCGCAGAAAATTTTGACGAAAGCGCTGTACGCGCTCAGGCAGAAAAAATGGCACAGGAACAGGTTGCCCGCCAGGTAGAGATGGCGAAGGTCCGCAACCAGATGTTCCATCTGCTATCGCCCGAGCAGCAAGCGGTTTTGAACGACAAACATCAGCAACGGATGGACCAGTTGCGTAAGGTTGCACGGATGCAGCGAAGCTCAGAAACGACGCTTTTCAGTAGCAATAGCAGTACCCGTAGTAACCAGTAAACCCTGTTTTCCTTGCCATAGACACCATCCCTGTCTTCCCCCACATGATGTGGGGGTTTTTTTTGCCCGTCATTCTCTTTTGTTAACCGTTTATTCATCCTTTGACTCCGCAACCATCCGTTATACTAGCGCCATGGCATGACAGGAGTGTTTATGAATCAATCCTATGGACGGCTGGTAAGCCGGGCCGCAATCGCCGCGACGATAATGGCGTCGTGTTTGCTGGTTATCAAAATTTTCGCATGGTGGTACACCGGCTCGGTCAGTATTCTGGCGGCGCTGGTGGATTCTTTAGTGGATATTGCCGCCTCGCTGACCAACCTGCTGGTGGTGCGCTATTCGCTGCAACCGGCGGATGAAGAGCACACGTTTGGACACGGAAAAGCAGAATCGCTCGCGGCGCTGGCGCAAAGCATGTTTATTTCTGGCTCCGCGCTGTTCCTGTTTTTGACCGGTATTCAGCATCTCATTTCACCCTCACCGATGAACGATCCCGGTGTCGGCGTGATCGTCACGGTCATTGCACTTATTAGCACACTTGTTCTGGTAACGTTCCAGCGCTGGGTCGTGCGTAAAACACAAAGCCAGGCTGTACGGGCGGATATGCTTCATTATCAGTCTGATGTTATGATGAATGGGGCTATTCTTATTGCGCTCGGTCTGGCCTGGTATGGCTGGCATCGGGCCGATGCATTGTTTGCGTTAGGGATAGGGGTCTATATCTTATATAGCGCCTTACGGATGGGATATGAAGCGGTGCAATCGCTTCTTGACCGTGCGCTGCCTGATGGAGAACGTGATGAAATTTTTGCCATCGTGACCCACTGGCCCGGCGTCAGTGGTGCCCACGATCTTCGTACGCGGCAGTCAGGGCCGACCCGCTTTATACAGATCCACATTGAAATGGAAGACAACCTGCCGTTGGTTCAGGCTCACGTTATAGCTGAGCAGGTCGAGCAGGCGATTTTGCAGCGTTTTCCTGGTTCGGACGTCATTATTCACCAGGATCCCTGCTCGGTTGTACCCGGACATGTTGAGCTTTCGTAATTCGTTGTAAAAAAGTGAGCCAGACCAGCATTTTGTGTATAAATTACCGCCATTTGGTCTGACCTGAATCAATTCAGCTGGAAGCGATTGATATACTATTTGCAGTATTCGTTGGTCGAACAGTTTCTTCCGGCAACAGATTTCAATTTTGCATTCCTAAGTTCAGAGGTAGTCATGATTAAGAAAATCGGTGTGTTGACAAGCGGCGGTGATGCGCCGGGCATGAACGCGGCAATTCGTGGTGTTGTCCGTGCAGCACTGACGGAAGGTCTGGAAGTGTTTGGCGTTTATGACGGTTACCTGGGTCTGTACGAAGACCGCATGGTTCAACTGGACCGCTACAGCGTGTCTGACATGATCAACCGTGGCGGTACTTTCCTCGGTTCTGCACGCTTCCCGGAATTCCGTGATGAACACGTTCGCGAAGTGGCTATCGAAAACATGAAGAAACGTGGCCTGGACGCGCTGGTTGTTATCGGTGGTGACGGCTCTTACATGGGTGCAAAACGTCTGACCGAAATGGGCTTCCCGTGCATCGGTCTGCCTGGCACCATCGACAACGACATCAAAGGCACTGACTACACCATCGGTTACTTCACTGCGCTGGGTACCGTTGTTGAAGCGATTGACCGCCTGCGTGACACCTCTTCTTCTCACCAGCGTATCTCCATCGTTGAAGTGATGGGTCGTTACTGCGGTGACCTGACGCTGGCGGCCGCTATCGCCGGTGGCTGTGAGTTCGTGGTGGTACCGGAAGTGGAATTTAGCCGTGAAGATCTGGTGAACGAAATCAAAGCCGGTATCGCGAAAGGTAAAAAACATGCCATCGTCGCCATCACCGAGCACATCTGCGACGTTGACGAGCTGGCGAAGTACATCGAAACCGAAACCAAACGCGAAACCCGTGCGACCGTTCTGGGTCACATCCAGCGTGGCGGTTCCCCTGGCCCGTACGATCGTATTCTGGCCTCCCGTATGGGGGCGTATGCTATCGAACTGCTGCTGCAGGGGCATGGCGGTCGTTGCGTCGGTATTCAGAACGAACAGCTGGTACACCATGACATCATCGACGCGATTGAAAACATGAAGCGTCCGTTCAAGGGTGACTGGCTGGACTGCGCGAAAAAACTGTATTGATTGATTGACTCTGTTGCCCGGTGGCGCTGCGCTTACCGGGCCTACAAAAGCACGACTCGTAGGCCGGGTAAGGCGTAGCCGCCACCCGGCTTTTTTATGCGTGCACGCTTTTTTATTCCACTACGTTATAGCCAATCTTTTTTTATTCTTTAATCATCGATTCGCTTTCTGGCACGCTGCATTCATCAAAACACTACACAAGAGAGCTGGGCGATGAATAAATGGGGCGTGGGTTTAACATTATTGCTGGCATCGACCAGCGTTCTGGCAAAGGACATCCAGTTACTGAACGTGTCGTACGACCCGACGCGTGAGCTGTACGATCAATACAACAAAGCCTTCGCGGCGCACTACAAGCAGGAAACCGGCGATAACGTGGTGATTCGCCAGTCTCACGGCGGCTCGGGCAAACAGGCAACGTCTGTGATTAACGGCATTGAAGCTGACGTGGTGACCCTGGCGCTGGCCTACGACGTGGACGCAATCGCGGAACGTGGGCGTATTGATAAAAACTGGATCAAACGTCTGCCGGATAACTCCGCGCCATACACCTCGACCATCGTTTTCCTGGTGCGTAAAGGCAACCCGAAACAAATTAAGGACTGGAACGACCTGATCAAACCGGGCGTTTCCGTGATTACCCCGAACCCGAAAAGCTCCGGCGGCGCGCGCTGGAACTACCTGGCGGCCTGGGGCTACGCCCTGCACCATAACAACGGTGACCAGGCTAAAGCGCAGGAATTCGTGAAAGCGTTGTTTAAAAACGTCGAAGTGCTGGATTCCGGCGCGCGCGGCGCAACCAACACCTTCGTTGAGCGCGGCATCGGCGACGTGCTGATTGCGTGGGAAAACGAAGCCCTGCTGGCGACCAACGAGCTGGGTAAAGACAAGTTCGAGATCGTCACCCCAAGCGAATCTATCCTCGCCGAGCCGACCGTCTCCGTGGTCGACAAAGTCGTTGAGAAGAAAGACACCAAAGCGGTGGCGGAAGCCTACCTGAAGTATCTCTACTCACCGGAAGGTCAGGAAATCGCGGCGAAGAACTTCTATCGCCCGCGTGACCCGGCTGTGGCGAAGAAATACGACAGCGAATTCCCGAAACTGAAGCTCTTCACCATTGACGATGTTTTCGGCGGCTGGACTAAAGCGCAGAAAGAGCATTTCTCTAACGGCGGAACCTTCGACCAGATCAGCAAACGCTAAGCGCTACACAACGAACGACACGGTGACCCGGTGTGAGAAATCCGCCGGGTTTTTTATTTGGTCATCATTTTGCGTTACTCTTTCGCCTCTATCGAAAACAGGGAACGCGTTGTGAAAAAAATTATCGTATTGATCCTGATTGTCATCGCCCTGGCCGCTGGCGGCGCGTACTGGATGAAGGCGGGTAATCCGAACGCGTTGCGGCATATCGTTCTCGACCAATGCGTGCCGAATCAGATCCAACACCGCAACCCCGCGCCGTGCGCGCAGGTGAAAACGGATGCAGGCTATGCGGTGTTTAAAGACCGCAACGGCCCGCTGCAGTATCTGCTGATGCCCACGTACCGCATCAACGGCACCGAAAGTCCCCTTTTGACCGAGCCTCACACGCCGAACTTTTTCTGGCTGGCGTGGCAGTCCCGCAGCTTTATGACGCTGAAGCGCGGCTCAGAGGTGCCTGACAGCGCCATTTCGCTGACGATCAACTCCCCAACTGGCCGCACGCAAAACCATTTTCATATTCATATCTCCTGCCTGCGCCCGGACGTGCGCGAGAAGCTCAATGCCGCTCAGGGGCAAATTAGCACCCAGTGGCTACCGTTCCCGGGCGGGCTGGAAGGGCATGAATATCTTGCCCGTCGGGTGACGGAGAATGAGCTGGTCCAGCGCAGCCCGTTTATGATGCTGGCAGAAGAGCTGCCGGAAGCGCGCGACCATATGGGGCGCTTTGCGCTGGCGATGGCGCAGCAGTCGGACGGTTCGTTTGTTTTGCTGGCGACCGAGCGTAATCTGCTGATGCTTAACCGCGCGTCGGCGGAGGAACTTCAGGATCATCAATGCGATATCCTGAAGTGACCCCACTATAAATGGCGTTTACTCGTCCTGCCTGTCGCCGTAGACTTGCTGAAAAATTCTACAGGAGACAGGTATGTCGCTCTGGTTAACGCATCCTCTGCTGCTGCCCTCACTGATTGTTGGCGTCACCATCGTGCTGTGGGCGACGTCGCTGCTGCCGGAATTTCTCACCGCGCTGCTGTTTTTCACGGCGGCGATGATCGCCAAAATTGCCCCGCCGGAGGTGATTTTTGGCGGTTTTGCTTCGTCGGCTTTCTGGCTGGTATTTAGCGGTTTTGTCCTCGGCGTGGCGATCCGTAAAACCGGCCTGGCGGACAGGGCCGCCCGGGCGCTCTCCGCAAAGCTTACCGACTCCTGGCCGCTGATGGTGGCAAGCGTGGTGCTGCTGAGCTATGCGCTGGCGTTTGTGATGCCGTCGAACATGGGACGTATTGCGCTGCTGATGCCGATTGTCGCGGCGATGGCAAAACGCGCCGGTATCGCCGACGGCTCCCGCGCCTGGTTCGGTCTGGCGCTGGCCGTCGGGTTCGGCACATTCCAGCTTTCAGCCACTATCCTGCCTGCTAACGTCCCCAATCTGGTGATGAGCGGTGCGGCGGAGGGCTCGTACGGTATTCACCTGAACTATGTCCCGTATCTGCTGCTGCACACGCCGGTGCTCGGTATCCTCAAAGGCCTGATTCTGATTGGCCTCATCTGCTGGCTATTTCCAGGCAGCCCGAAACCGCCGAAGGATCTGACGCCCTCAGAGCCCATGGGGCGGGACGAAAAGCGTCTCGCCTGGCTGCTGGCGGTGGTGTTGGGAATGTGGGTGACGGAGAGCTGGCACGGCGTGGGGCCTGCGTGGACAGGACTGGCGGCAGCGGTCATCGTTATGCTGCCGCGCATCGGTTTTATCACCGGAGAGGAGTTTTCTGCGGGGGTGAATATGCGAACCTGTATTTACGTCGCGGGTATTCTCGGTCTGGCAATCGTGGTGACGCAAACCGGCATTGGAACGGCTGTGGGCGAGGCATTGCTTCGCATCATGCCGCTGGATGCAGACAGGCCGTTCACCAGTTTCCTCGCGTTGACCGGGATCACCACGGCGCTCAACTTCATTATGACCGCCAACGGCGTTCCTGCACTCTATACCACGCTGGCGCAAAGCTTCTCGGACGCGACCGGTTTCCCGCTGCTGTCGGTGATCATGATTCAGGTGCTGGGCTACTCCACGCCGCTGCTGCCGTATCAGGCGTCGCCGATTGTGGTGGCGATGGGCTTAGGAAAGGTGCCTGCAAGGGCGGGGATGGTGCTCTGTCTGGCGCTGGCCATTGCAACGTATCTTGTGCTACTGCCGCTGGATTATCTGTGGTTTAACCTACTGGGACAGCTGTAAAAAAGCCCGGTGGCGCTGACGCTTACCGGGCCTACAGAACCGTAGGGCGGGTTAGCGAAGCGCCACCCGCCACAAAGGCATTTACGCCTGTTTAGCCGCTTCTGCTGCTTTAACGATCACCGCGAAAGCGTCAGCTTTCAGGGATGCACCGCCAACCAGCGCGCCATCGATGTCTGGCTGGGTGAACAGCTCAGCAGCGTTGGAGGCGTTTACGGAACCACCGTACTGGATGATCACTTGCTCAGCCACTTTCGCGTCGGCTTTAGCAATGTGGTCACGGATGAATTTGTGAACCGCCTGAGCCTGTGCAGGGGTTGCAGATTTGCCGGTACCGATCGCCCAGACTGGCTCGTAAGCGATGACCGCGCCTTCGAACGCTGCTGCGCCCTGGGTTTTCAGCACGGCGTCGATCTGACGTGCGCACACTTCTTCAGTTTTGCCCGCTTCGTTTTCCGCTTCGGTTTCACCGATGCACAGAACCGGGATCAGGCCCTGCTCTTTCAGCACGGCGAATTTCTTCGCGATGAACTCATCGGATTCTTTGTGGTAGGTGCGACGCTCAGAGTGGCCGATGATGATGTATTTCGCGCCGATATCTTTCAGCATTTCAGCAGAGGTTTCACCGGTGAATGCGCCAGACAGGTTAACGTCAACGTTCTGCGCACCCAGCACGATGTGGCTGCCGTCAGCGGCGTGTTTAGCCAGGTCCAGATACATATCCGGCGGAGCGATAGCAACCGCGCAGCCCGTTACGCCAGCCAGCTCTTTACGCAGGTTCGCAACCAGCTCGTTTACCATGTGGCGGCTGCCGTTCAGTTTCCAGTTACCCATCACTAAAGGATGTCGCATTTCAATTCTCCACGCTAAATAAGCGAATTAAGGAATATGGCCGCCCTTATGGGCAGCATGGTCTGTGAATCAGTATAGAGATTTTCCCCTGAAAGGCTTTGCTTTTTGTCATTAATTCGCCCCTCCGAGTGAGTCTGATAGCGCCAGCTTAATCGGTTCAACAGCGAAGGTCAGGCCTTTTTCACCGTTATCCGCCACCACATAGCGAATGGCGCCTTCCGTCTCGGCGTAGTAACGCTTGTTTTTACCAGCCGTCAGCAATTTTTGCAGCTTTTGCTGGCTTTGCGTTTTCGTTAGCGCCGGGGTGAAGGCATGCAAAATGGCGCTCATATACTCCAGCGCTTTCGCCCTGGCCGCTTTCTGTTCCGGCCCCTGGATTGGCAGCCAGGTGATCTGCATGCTTTTAATTTTTAGCGTGCCGCGTTCCAGCGCTGTCGATGCGTATAAGTTCTCGTTAATTTTGCTCGCTGCACGGGTCAGGGTTGGGGTATCTCGGGCGCTATCAATGGCGCGAAACTCGTCCAGCGGCAGCTTTGGGTTGGCCTGGTTAAAGGCTTCACGAAACTGGCTGATGGATTGGTCGAAGGAGGGCGCGCCCGCCAGGAGATACGGCGCTGTAGTGGGAGCGGTGGTTTCAGCGGCATGCAGAGCGCTGCCTGCGCTCAGCATCGCTAAACACAGGAATAGAGAGTGTGCCGTTAATTTCATCAATATTGCCCCTGGCCGTAAGTGCTCATGATTAAAACGATATCTGGTCGGCTTGTCAAAAGGTCACAACTCCAGGGTAAAATGCGCGCTATACGATAATAAGGAACCTTACATGACCATACAGCAGTGGCTGTTTTCATTCAAAGGGCGTATTGGACGCCGTGATTTCTGGGTTTGGATGGTGACGTGGGTTGTCGCCATGCTGCTTCTGTTTTTTGTTGCCTATAACGCATGGCTGAGCACGCAAACGGCGGCGTTTGCGCTGGTCTGCCTGCTGTGGCCAACGGCCGCCGTGGTGGTGAAACGTCTGCACGATCGCGGCCGTTCCGGCGCATGGGCTTTTCTGATTATTCTGGCGTGGATGCTGGTGGCAGGAAACTGGTCAGTGCTGCCGTCTATCCTGCCGTGGGTCGTGGGCAGGATGGTGCCGAGCATTATCTTCGTGATGATGGTTGTCGATCTGGGCGCGTTTATCGGCACCCAGAGCGAAAACAAATACGGTAAAGATACCCTTGAGGTGAAGTACCGCTGATCACCAGTAGTGTTCAGCCGTCATATGGCCCGGTCGGCGACGAAGGTGTTTCGTCATCTGCCGGGTATCCTTCAGAAGCTGCTGCGTGTCACGAACCATCTGCGGGTTACCGCACAGCATCACATGGCTGGTTTCGATATTCATTGGCAAGCCAACCGCCTCCTCCAGCGCACCGCTCTCAATCAACGCCGGAACACGTCCGGTCAGTGAGCCTGACGCCGTTTCACGGCTGACCACGGTTTGAATTTTCAGCTTCCCGCCGTACTGCTGTTCCAGCGCCTGCATTTGCGGCAGGTAGCTCAGGTCTGCGGCGTAGCGCGCGGCGTGAACCAGCACGATGTTTTTGAAACGTTCCAGATCTTTGCCGTACTGCAAAATAGAGAGATAAGGGCCGATAGCGGTGCCGGTTGCCAGCATCCACAGGGTGTCACAGTCTGGAATTTCGTCGAGCACGAAGAAACCGGCCGCGTCTGCCACAATCTGCACATCATCGCCAGGCTTCAGCGCCGCGAGGCGTGGGCTGAGTTTGCCGTCCGGGACGGTGACCAGATAGAACTCGAGATCCGGGTTATCAGGCGCGTTAACGTAAGAATAGGCGCGCTGCACGCGTTCGCCGTCGACATCCAGCCCCAGCTTCGCAAATTGCCCGGCTGTGAACGGGTGGACGGGTGCATGCAGGGTGAGACTAAATAGCGCATCGGTCCAGAACTGTACCTTTGTGACTTTACCTGTTACCCAGTCCGCCATGATCTTCTCCTGTGCTGTTTCTCTGTCCTATCTTCCGTACTTAGCGGGGAGATTTCCAGCCCATTTGGGCCGGAAAGCTCAATCGATCAAACGGTTTTACAGAATGTGCGTCTGCACGTCCGGGTCTTTGCGGTCGAGATAGTGGATAGACTGAATGCGGCGAATGGTGCGCGATTTACCGCGGATCAGCAGCGTTTCGGTGGTCGCCATGTTGCCCTTGCGGGTGATGCCGTCCAGCAGATCGCCTTTGGTGATGCCGGTCGCAGAGAAGACAACGTTGTCGCTGCGCGCCATCTCGTCCAGAGCCAGCACTTTATTGGCCTCTATTCCCATCGCTTCGCAGCGTGCCAGTTCGTTTTCCCCGATACGGCGGTTCTCGTCGCTGTCGTCTTTCACCTCATGACGTGGCAGCAGACGCGCCTGCATATCGCCGTCCAGCGCGCGGATTACCGCCGCAGAGACCACGCCTTCCGGCGCGCCGCCGATACCGTACAGCACGTCTACTTCGCTGTCCGGCATGCAGGTCAGGATCGAGGCGGCAACATCACCGTCAGGGATAGCAAACACGCGCACGCCGAGCTTTTGCATCTGCGCGATGGTGGCGTCGTGGCGCGGTTTCGCCAGAATCGTCACGGTCAGCTCGCTGAGCGGTTTGCCCAGGGCTTTGGCGATATTGCGCAGGTTCTCTTCCAGCGGCAGGCTGAGGTCGATTGCGCCCTTCGCGCCAGGACCGACAATCAGCTTTTCCATGTACATATCCGGCGCGTTGAGGAAGCAGCCCTTATCGCCGACGGCCAGCACTGCCAGCGCGTTGGCCTGGCCCATCGCCGTCATACGGGTGCCTTCGATTGGGTCGACGGCGATATCCACGGCATCGCCTTTGCCGGTACCGACTTTTTCACCGATATAGAGCATCGGCGCTTCGTCGATCTCGCCTTCGCCGATCACGATGGTGCCGTCGATGTTGACCTGGTTAAGTACAATACGCATGGCATGGACGGCGGCGCCGTCGGCGGTATTTTTGTCGCCACGACCCAGCCATTTATAGCCTGCAAGGGCGGCCGCTTCGGTGACGCGGGAAAACTCGATAGCAAGTTCACGTTTCATGAGGTACTCGTGCAATCAAAAGGAATTGCACGAAGTTTATCACAGAGTGGGGTTACGAGTTCCCTCTCCCCTAAGGGGAGAGGGTTAGGGTGAGGGGGATTACTCTTCGTGCTCTTCCCACGCCAGAGCGCGTTTCACCGCTTTTTTCCAGCCGCTGTAGCGGAAGTTACGCTCGGTGGTTTCGATGCCCGGGCGGAATTCACGTTCGATAACCGCTTTTTCCTGCAGCTCGTCCAGGTTCTGCCAGAAGCCTACCGCCAGACCGGCAAGGTACGCCGCACCCAGCGCCGTCACTTCACGCACTTCAGGGCGCTCAACGCGGGTGCCCAGAATGTCGGACTGGAACTGCATCAGGAAGTTATTCGCTACCGCACCGCCGTCCACGCGCAGGGCGTGCAGACGAATGCCGGAGTCAGCCTGCATCGCTTCCAGCACGTCGCGTGTCTGGTAGGCGATGGATTCCAGGGTGGCGCGAATAATGTGGTTAGAGTTCACACCGCGTGTCAGACCGAAAATCGCGCCGCGTGCATACGGATCCCAGTACGGCGCGCCCAGACCGGTGAACGCAGGCACCACGTACACGCCGTTGGTGTCTTTCACTTTGGTCGCGAAGTACTCGGAGTCGAACGCATCGCTGATCAGCTTCATCTCGTCGCGCAGCCACTGAATGGACGCACCAGCCATAAACACCGCACCTTCCAGCGCATAGTTCACTTCGCCGCGCGGGCCGCAGGCGATGGTGGTCAGCAGGCCGTTTTCTGATTTCACCGCTTTCTCGCCGGTGTTCATCAGCATAAAGCAGCCGGTGCCGTAGGTGTTCTTCGCCATCCCTTCCTTGACGCACAGCTGGCCGAACAGGGCCGCCTGCTGGTCACCGGCGATACCGGCGATAGGAATACGGGTGCCGCCTTTACCGCCGATGTTGGTCTGGCCGTACACTTCTGAAGACTTACGCACTTCAGGCAGCATCGCGCGCGGGATGTCCAGCGCGTCCAGCATCTTGTCATCCCACTCCAGGGTGTTGATGTTGAACAGCATGGTACGCGAGGCGTTGGTATAGTCGGTGACGTGAACGCGTCCCTGGGTCATTTTCCAGATAAGCCAGGTATCAACGGTACCGAACAGCAGCTCGCCGCGTTTAGCACGCTCGCGTGAGCCTTCCACGTGGTCGAGGATCCATTTCACTTTGGTGCCGGAGAAATACGGGTCAATCACCAGGCCTGTTGCGCTACGGATGTAATCTTCCATGCCCTCGCGCTTCAGTTTTTCGCAAATTTCTGCGGTACGACGGCACTGCCAGACAATGGCGTTGTAAATTGGCTTACCGGTTTCGCGCTCCCAGACCACGGTGGTTTCACGCTGGTTGGTGATACCGATGGCGGCAATTTCGTCGGAGCTGATGTCGGCTTTTGCCAGCACTTCGACCAGCGTGGAGCTTTGTGACGCCCAGATCTCCATTGGGTCATGCTCTACCCAGCCTGGACGAGGATAAATTTGCTCGAATTCGCGCTGTGACACGCTGACGATGTTCGCGTCATGATCCATTACGACAGCGCGGGAGCTGGTAGTGCCCTGGTCGAGCGCAACAATATATTTTTTTTCGGTCATGTTAGGTGTCCCGTAGTCAGATTACAGCGAAGCTTTTTGTTGTGCGGTAGACGTTGTTTCTTTCTCTTCTTCCACACAGGTGTCGCACGGTAAGTGGCGACCAATTAATTTGCGATAGCCGAATGCACCCAGCGCCGCCCCTACGATTGGCCCGAACAGCGGAACCAGGAAGTAAGGAATGTCTTTACCGCCGGTGAAGGCGACGTCGCCCCATCCAGCGAAGAAGGCGAAGGTTTTTGGCCCCAGGTCACGCGCCGGGTTCATCGCGAAGCCGGTCAGTGGACCCATTGATGCGCCGATAACCGCAATCAGCAGGCCAATCAGCAGCGGGGCCAGCGGGCCGCGCGGAATGCCGTTGCCGTCATCGCCCAGCGCCATAATGACGCCCATCAGAATAGCGGTAATCACCATTTCAACTGCGAACGCCTGCACAAAATTGATATGCGGGTTCGGATAGGTTGAGAAGATGCCAGCCAGATCCAGACTTTCGACACTGCCGCGCACCATATGATGCGTCTGTTCGAAGTCGATGAAAAGATTGTAATAAAGCCCGTAAACTAACGCCGCTGCGCAAAAGGCGCCGGCAAACTGAGAAATGATGAAAGGAACAACTTTGCGTCCATCGAAGCACGCGAACAGCCACAGCGCGATGGTCACCGCCGGGTTAAGATGTGCACCGGAAACCCCTGCAGTCAGGTAGATGGCCATCGCCACGCCCAGACCCCAGATGATACTGATTTCCCACTGACCAAAACTGGCACCCGCCACTTTCAGTGCAGCGACACAGCCCACTCCGAAGAATATCAACAACCCGGTACCAAGGAACTCGGCAATGCACTGGCCTTTTAAGGTTGATGTCTGACTCATAATCGGAATCCTGAAGAGATGAATGTTTATTGTTAGCATGGCCGCCCGTGACAGCCACGATGTCCTGTAGACATAGTGTTAATTTATCGTTAACGAGCAAAAACGAGAAATATCGAAATCAAAATGTGTGGTCTGCGTCAATAAAATGAGCGTTTTCGCGCCATAAAGCACATTTTTGCATCAGCCTCAGAATGTGAGCTGAATCATTTCATTAACGAATGAGTTAACAATTTAGGGGTATATGACGCGAACGCACCAGGACCAGACCTAAAAGTGTTGCAAACCGCGATCTGCGCGGTGTGTCGCTGGACACAGAGCGCCGCGCTCCATACAATCGACGGTATATGTCGTGCGCGTTTACGTTAAAGCGTCGCCTTGCAATTCAGGAGAGGTAGCATCATGTCTTTAGAAGTGTTTGAGAAACTGGAATCGAAAGTACAGCAGGCGATTGACACCATCACCCTGCTGCAGATGGAAATTGAAGAGCTGAAAGAGAAGAACAACAGCCTGGCGCAGGAAGTTCAGAACGCTCAGCACGGCCGCGAGGAACTGGAGCGCGAAAACAACCAGCTGCGCGAACAGCAGAACGGCTGGCAGGATCGCCTGCAGGCGCTGCTGGGACGTATGGAAGAGGTTTAATTCCCATTGGGATGAACTCAGTAGGCCGGGTAAGGCGAAGCCGCCACCCGGCTTTTTTTATGCCAGTAATAAAAAAGGCCGCCAAAGGCGGCCTTAACGCTACTTGTCCTGCGCTGTCATAGCATAAGCAACAAACCCACTCGGTTCATCACTCTTTACCACGAGTACGCTGGCGACAATGAACGCGATACATAAATAGCGTTTCATTATGCGGTCCCTGCTGCTAACCGCTCCACCGTTCACCACCGGTGATAAGTCGGTGGACACAAGCCCGGTTAAAGGTTGCTTTACGGTTGTGAATACACCTTTCCCAGGACCGATGCCCATGTGCGAGATGGTGGAAAGGGACGATGCATCATAATGAGCAACAGTAGCGTAGTTAAGGCCTTAAGAGGAAATTAGGAATTTATAAAGGGTCGACGGGGGTTACCAGAGGGATGAACCAGGATAAGATAAAAATCCTGGTTAAAGGTTGCTAGACTTCCCAACGGACCGCGAATCCCGAGGGACAAAAAAACCGCCACATTGCTGTTGGCGGTTTTTTTATGGTTCACGCTGACTGTTCTGCTACTCGATATCCAGTGGATCTTCGGACAGGATAATACCGGTGTTATCAGCGTAAAGATGGTCCCCGGAGAAGAAGGTCACGCC
>PJTT01000639.1_pt1 | contig 18196 bp, 13 predicted proteins | sample 1512261 | NCBI WGS metagenome assembly PJTT01 (sample SAMN08177685, study PRJNA422409) | Soil metagenome, whole genome shotgun sequencing project. | isolation source: Soil (2) enriched on wood chips | place: USA: Madison | collected 2015-01-15
ATTAACCGGTCCTGCCGGTCCAACGGGACCCACAGGCGCAACCGGTGCGACCGGAGCAACAGGCCCTGCCGGTAGTGCAAGCATGAGTGGCACTGCCAATACACTTGTAAAATTTGGTACGACAACCACAGGTGTCAATTCGCAAATTAAAGATGATGGAACTGCCGTAGGTATCAATGTTGCAACACTGGGTACCACCGTTAAATTACAGGTAAATGGTGGTACCGGTAACACTATTAGAGGTTTGTTAGGCACAGCGCCATCCACCAGTATAATTTCCTCAGGTTCAATTTACGGAGAGGCATCTGCGGGAATAGGTGTAGTAGGTGTCAGCGGTTCGCAAAATGGAGTATATGGTCTTTCCACAGGGGCATTGGGAGGAACTGTTGGTGTGGCATCCGGAACCGGTAATGGTATTTGGGGCATTGCGACAGGTACAGGTGTAGCGGGCTATTTTGATGGCGGTACAAGCGGTCGTGGTATTATTGTGAGCACAGGCTCATCAGGAATAGGAACTTCCAGCCCCACCGGCAGATTGTATGTTAGCCAACCGGCTACCTCAGTAGCAGCAATAGATAGCTTCCCGGCTATATACGGCTATTCTCACAATGATCGTGGTTGCTTAAAAGGGGGTATCCATGGTGAATACAATGCAAGTAACTATGGAACAGGTGTTCAAGGTACGGGCTATAACGGGACTAACAACAAAGATGCTAATACTATTTTTGGTTTAGGCAATCAGGATCTGGGCGTTTACGGCTCGGCAAATACAGCAGGTGTAATGGGCGCTTCTGCTAATGGAATAGGCATAGTAGGCTATAATAAAAATGCTTCTTATGCTGCAACTACCGGGAACGGAAATACTTATGGTGTATATGGTTACGCTAACACAGTAGGGGGGTCAACAGTTCCCACAACTCGTTACGGCGTATATGGATTTGCTACGGGAGCCACTACAAACTACTCTGGCTATTTCTCCGGCAATGTACAAATAACCGGATCTATTGCTAAAGGTAGCGGTACATTTAAAATAGACCATCCACTCGACCCCGAAAATAAATATCTATACCACAGCTTTATCGAAAGCCCGGATATGATGAATATCTACAACGGCAATATCACAACCGGCGCTGACGGATATGCGACAGTACAACTGCCATCTTATTTCAATGCGCTCAATAAAGACTTCCGTTATCAACTAACAGTAATAGGCACTTTTGCACAAACAATTGTTGCTGAGGAAGTAAGTGGCAATACTTTTAAAATACAGACCAATCAGCCTAATGTAAAAGTGAGCTGGCAGGTAACGGGTATTCGTGAAGATAAATATGCCAATGCACACCGTGTAGAAGCCGAGGTGGAAAAAGAAGCAGAATTTAAAGGCAGATACCTGCATGCCGCAGAATGGGGACAACCTGAAAATAAAAGTATAGATGCTATTACGCGTCCTGGTAGCTATGGACCTACTGAAACAAATAAAGTAGCAGTACCACATCCTGATAAAGCAAGCAACACCGCTACGCAACAAAGCGGAACTGTAGGCGGTGCAATATTGAAAACAGATAAATAGTATCTCTCTTGAGATTAGCAAGAGGTAGCATCATCAATGCGGATGATGCTACCTCTTGTATTTTCAGCCACTATTTTTTGCCTATCTTAGTTTCTATTTTTGGAAGAAAATAGTAATCAATCATAAATGGAAACTACGAATAAACCTTTACCCGAACTGGACGCTGCCGAGCAGCGCATTTTGGGCGCGATGATAGAAAAAAGTAAAACCACACCCGACTATTATCCAATGACGTTGAACGGGCTTACCGCTGCCTGCAATCAAAAGACCTCGCGTAATCCCGTTGTCAATTATTCTGAAGAAGCAATAGCACTCACGCTTAACCAGCTTAAGAGCAAAGGCCTTGTGTCCACCGTTACAGGCGGCAGCAGCAGGGTTACCAAATGGAAACACAATCTGGGGCTGGTTTATGGCCTTTTGCCCGATGAACTTGCACCTATTTGTCTGCTATTATTGCGCGGTCCGCTTACACCCGGAGAGATTAATACAAATTCAGGCAGGCTATACGAATTTGATGATATAGAAGAAGTAAACACAGTGTTGCAAAAATTAGCCCAGGTAGAGCAGCCATTTGTACAACAACTGGAAAAACGACCCGGACAAAAAGAGGCACGCTATATACATCTGCTCGGTGCGCAATATGCAGTCGAAGAGAATGTACAACATTCAGAATCCAATCAATCAGCCGCCAATGCAGCTTTGGAAGAAAGGGTAACCAAACTGGAGCAGGAGCTAAAGGAGCTAAGGGAAACGATAGATTTTTTGATGAAATAGCTGCTCACAAAAAATACCTCGAAGGTTTCTGAAAACCTTCGAGGTATTTTTATTCAGAAGACTATAACGCTACGCCTGCTTGCGCACATATTTTGTAAGAATCACAATTACCTGACCCTCTATTTTTCCCTCTATTTGTTCTGTGTTATCGGCAACCAATCTGATGTGTTTTACCACAGTTCCCATTTTGGCATTTAAGGTAGAGCCTTTTACGTCCAGCGATTTGGTAAGCACTACGGTATCGCCTGCTTGTAATACATGTCCGTTACTGTCGCGGTGCAAATCAACCGAAGCATCATTCTCGTGGTCGCCGCTGGCTTTTGCACGCGCAATGTTATCATCATCCAGATACATCATATCCAGATTATCATTAGCCCAGCTTTCATTGCGCAATCGGTTCAGCATGCGCCAGCTTACAATTTGTACAGGCACCACTTCGCTCCACATACTGGTCGTAAGGCAGCTCCAATGCTGGCTATCCAGTTCCTCCCGTTTTTCAATCTGAGCAAGGCATTTAGCACACAGCAATATATGGTTGTCATTCCAGTCGGTTACTGCCGGCAGCACCTCATAAATTTTTAGTTGGTCTGTAGCGGTGCACAATTCACAGGTACTACCACTTCGCTCTTTAAGTCGCTCTTCAGGGTTCATTATTTGCGCTGTATTTAGGCGGCGAAGTTAGATTTTTTATTATAAGCTAATCTGCGATGTTTCCGTCTTGTACAATTCAAGAAAATGCTCACTAACCTGATCAAAAAAACCACTTACGGACAGCCCGGCAGATTTAGCCGCAATGTCGTCGAGATAGATGCATTTAAAACTATTTACATCGCGCAACTGCTCTACTGCGTTGCGAGCAAGCATCAGCTTTTTCTGCATTTCGTATTTTAAAGGAAAACTGCAAATAGCCAGAAAGGGCTTCGATTGCTGATTTAATAATTGTGTGATGTATGTAGTAAGCAGCGTACCAGTGTTGCCGCCTAAACCAGCCAGCAATACAAAATACTCATTGCTGTCAAATAGCTTTTTTACTGCTTCAGGAATTACAACTGTTTCTTGCAACGCAGCAAATTCATTGTCCGGGTGCGCAAAAGGTTTTTCTTCAGGATAGCTGAAGTTGATAAAATTAAAAGTCTCCGGCAACGGACCTCTTTCATTCGTTGTAATGCAGGAGTAATTTGCTGCAATGCCTTTTTTATAAAAATATACTGCAACATTAGTACCGGGACCACCTATTCCCACAAAGTGAATGGGTAATGAATTACTGTTAACTATTGGCACTTGGCTATCGAAAGGGTTTGGCTGTGAATGAGTATTTTTCATGTGATTTTCAAAAAGGGTAGTTTATTTAATAACAATTAAGCATTATGATAAGTATTTAAAACTAAGGACTTACTGATTACGTTAAAAATAAAATAAGATTTCAGGAAAGGCACTTTGTAATTTTTCTGAATTTTAAATTACAAAAATAGCCATCAGCTACGCCAAAATTTGTCGCTGTGAAAATGTATGGAGATTACTATTTTTTAGCTAAATCGCTGCGGCGCAATACCGCCAAACATTCCAGCCGGTTCGTGGTTATTATAGTACACGACTCGAGGATAAATCAGAATCGGCAAAAGGTATTTTTTCCATTAAAAAACTAAGACGATGATAGTGCTCCAGATAGAAACCAACCCCATGCTGCCTTTCTATGTGATAGGTGTTTTGCTGCTATTTTTTATTTTTTATATCGCCAGAAAAAGACGGCGCTCGCTACAGAATTTTACAAAAAGATTGTTTGTCAATAAATCGTCGGTGCTGTCGAATGATGAGTATAAGAAAATAGCCTTGGGTGCGCTATACAGCGAGCAGCAGATGGCTTTTATCAATTCGATGGAAACCGGTCTGGATAAGGATTCCATCAATCGCATAACTGAAGATGCCTGGCAGATAAATAGCGAGCAGGATGCCTTGGAAACATTAGAATATCTATCTCATAAAGGATACGAATTTTACTTTCCGGCGGTGGTTGCTGCACTCAATATCCCCGAGGTAGAGCGTAACAATTTTCTCAATGAAAGCTTTGATGACCGTGCCGATGTAAAGAAAGCAAAAGCACAATTGCAGCACCTTGAAGAAACAATGCAAGAGCTGAAAAACGAACGCATCATTCAGTCACAGGCGGATATGATACGATATGGCGTTGCCGGCTGGGATGTAGGCCGGCTGGTGTTTATGGCGCGACTACTGTACAATGCCGGTTATATAAATGTGCAACAAGCCTGGAGTTATATCAATCATGCACAAAGCGTGGCTAAGGCTAATTTCAGCTCCTGGCGCGACTTTGCAAGCAGCTATATTATAGGCCGCGCGCTTTGGGGCGGGCGCGATGGAGCAAATAAAAGCATAGCAAATATTGCCCGTTATCTTTTAAACGATAAAGAAAGTCCTTGGGTAAAATTTACCTGGTAAAGGAACAAACCCGCAATGATGGATATTGTAATAAATTTGTTCCTTCAGAAAATTTCAAATGTCTTATATCAATACATTCATCCTCGTTTCGCAGGACTGCCCGGTTACAGAAGCGGAGATTCCGCAACCCCGCGGCAATGCTAAGCCCGCGCATTTAATTCAGTATGAATTATTGCAGCAGCATCCTTATGCTTACAACCATGAAGAGTTAATATTTGAAGTGTACCTCAGGCACAAAGAACTGATGCATCTGGCAGACGACGAACGAAAAGCGTTATGGGATGAAATGTTTTCAAAAGGCCATCCCTGTATGCGCGCATCCGCGCTGGTAAAGCGTTACGGCTATGGCGCACATTACAACGATGCAGGCAAAATAGCTATCTATCCTGTTGAATCAGCTAAATACAAAACGCTTGCCACAGATGAAAATACCAAGCACTATTTTGGTATGAAATCGAAGCGGTAAAAGACTTTTGCTAATATGCTTTCAAACTGCGCTCCTTAATATGGTACTGCATTTGAATACTTAAGAATAGCAATTGCGTTTTGGAATGTGTATTGCGCTCGATATGGTAAATAACCTTACTAAGGCTATCATTCATCAGGCGAAAGGCTTCGGGCGAAAAGCCCTGCTGTACTACGTTTCGGGTAAATGTCAACTCATCATCGGGCAGCGCCGGCTCATAAGATGGTATCAGGCTCATACGCAACGCATGACCTAAAAGCTGTTGTGCAAATTGCAGAAAACTCTTTTGCTGCTCCCTACCCTGTTTCGACATATCATCTACCCATTTATTGATAGCCGCACCATTATTGGTAAATACACCATTGAACCATTCTTTCAATCCGGGCAGCATATCGTTGCCGGCATAGTCCAGTAATTCGAGTGCATGTGTATAGCTACCCTCGGCCAATTGCGCTACCTGAGCGGCTTTGCGTGGATCGGCACTACGGCGGTTGATGAGTGCCGCAGTAATATCTGTAGCGGACAATGGTAATAGCCTAACTTGCTGCGTGCGCGAAAGAATAGTAGCCAATACTTTTTCGGGCTCTTCGGCTACCATAAAAATTAAGGTGTCTGCCGGCGGCTCCTCAATCATTTTCAGCAATATATTGCCCTCTTTGCCTAAATATTCGGGACGCCATACTATTTGAATTTTATAACCACCCTCATACGATTTCATGTTGAGGCGGTCTATCATTTCGCGGCATTCTTCTGCCGGTATATTACCTTGTTTATTTTCTGCATTGATAAATTGAAGCCAGTCAAATGTAGTACCATAGGGGCTTTGCTTCATAAACTCTCTAAACTCGGGCAGAAACAAACGACTTAACGGCTTGGTGCCTGGCTTGGGTGGAATAGCCGGAAACGTGAGGTGCAAATCGGGATGCGCCAGCTTGGAAACTTTGATGCAACCAGGGCAGTTTCCACAGGAGTCGCTTTCGCTTTTATTTTCGCAAAAAATATATTGTGCAAAAGCTATAACAAGCGGCAAGCCACCGGTTCCCTCTTTGCCGGTAAATAATAGAGCATGGGGTAAATGTCCCGAGCTATACAGACTTAATAGTCCACTCTTGGCCGAGGCTTGTCCTGTTACATCGCTGAATTGCATAGGGCAAAGATAGCGGTTGGGCTCGGGTTAAAAAACATATTTGCCTTCCTCGTTGTACATCACAGGAAGCACGGTATGTGTCTTTTCAAAATAGTCATATCCGGCTTTCAGGTTAATCCAGAATCTTTGTTTTGCAGTATCATCCTGGTATTCTCTGCCTAAAAAATTTAAACCAGTACGATTGAACCTTACCGGAAAAATATGTACCGGTATATTCGTTTGTCCGTTGATGCGCGCATTCATGCAAAGCGTGTAAATCTCTTGAATGCCCGAATCAGTCATTGGCATGCAACCAACAGTAACGCAACCGCCATGTATGTAAATATCGCCACCGGGAGTTTGTTTATTACTCAAAATCTGGTCGGAATAATTAGGGTAATTCAACAACATGGACAGATGAAAATCGCTGGTAGGATTAAAATCTGAAATAAAATAGTAACCCTCCGGCACCTGACGGTCGCCCTCCCAACGTTTAGGACCCAGCACGCCGGATAGTGCGCAGATTTTGTAATTTTTAAACAAGCTAAAAGTATCGCTGCCTTTTTCCTTGGCCCACACTTCCATTTCGTTATGCGCTTTAAAAGAGCGGATATAAATTTCCTCCGGCGGATAGCTTAAGCCTTTTGATTCAAATTCTTTGCGCAACTGTTCGTTGTATTGGCTATAAGCCTTTGCTACACGCGGATGCGCCAGTTGAAAAGTTTTAAAAGATTGTGCATCCCATTGCGCATTAGCTTCCACTCCATTCATCAATAATAATCCTGCGCACAAAAAGCTAACAAGGGCAAAAAATGTTTTCTTCATTCAATTAAATATAAAAAGATACCATCGTCGGTATCTGAAATAAATGCTGTTTTGGAAAAATAGGATAAACCTAAGCTTTGCTAAATTACGAAAGGTGATTGTAAAAAGGACAATTAACGACTTTTGAAAGTTAAAAATAGCGTTAAACATCTATGTTTTAACGAGGGCAGAAATACTTAAATTTTACCCTCGTTCCAAAAACGAGGGCAAAAAACACCAAATTTTACCCTCGTTCGATTTTCGGTAGTAAATTTCACCCTTGTTCTACGGGCGAACATTTGCACAAAAATCTTGTGCAAACCCGCTATTTTGTGGATAAGTCTGCCCCCGATTAACCCCCGTTTTTTCGTTACTTTGTAGGTTCGTTTTTACGCTCTTTTTCAAGCAAAAGAGCAATTTTATAGAGATAAGACATGCAATTTTCCCACTTACATAATCATACACAATTTTCACTTTTGGATGGCGCCTCTCCCGTAGGGCGGCTATTCAAAAAAGCCGAAAAAGACAATATGCCTGCTGTAGCAATTACCGATCATGGTAATATGTTTGGCGTATTCGACTTTGTATCGCAGGCCTGGAAAAATACTAAAGTAGTGGGCACTACAGCCGAGGGCAAAGAGATAAAAGAGCCCGTGGTAAAGCCGGTAGTAGGTTGCGAAGTATATCTGGTAGAGAACCGGCACAAGCGCGCATTTACCCGCGACGAAGGCAAGGACAAAAGATACCACCAATTGTTTTTGGCTAAAGACGAAAAGGGCTATCAAAACCTGGTAAAGCTTTGCTCGCTGGGCTATATGGAAGGCCTGTATGGTAAATACCCACGTATCGATAAGGAACTGGTATTGCAATATCATGAAGGCTTGATTGCAACTACTTGTTGTATTGGTGCGTCGGTACCACAGGCTATTTTGCGCAAGACAGAAGAAGAAGCAGAGAAGGAATTTAAATGGTGGCTGGACTTATTTGGCGAAGACTATTATGTAGAACTGCAACGCCACGAAATACCCGAGCAGATTAAGGTAAACGAGGTGTTGCTGAAATTTGCCAAGAAATATAACGTGCCGGTAATTGCTTCCAACGATTCGCATTATGTGGATCAACAAGATGCCAATGCCCACGACATTTTGCTGTGTATCAATACCGGCGAAAAGCAAAGTACGCCCACGAATAAAGAGTTTTCGGACGATGATGAAAACAGGCCGAAAAACTCCCGCTTCGCTTTTTACAACGATCAATTTTATTTTAAGACGACTGATGAAATGTCGCGCTTGTTTCAGGATATACCGCAGGCGATAGACAATACTCAAATGATTGTTGACAAAATAAAGCCGCTCAAGCTGGAGCGCGATATTTTGCTGCCACACTTTAAAGTACCTGCCGAGTTCAACGAAAATCAGGATGCCTATCTGGAGCACCTTACCTGGACCGGCGCTCGTGAGCGCTATCAGGAGATAACGCCTGAAATAGAAGAGCGGATCAACTTTGAGCTATTTACCATCAAGACGATGGGATTTGCCGGTTACTTTTTGATTGTATCTGATTTTATTAGAGCGGGTAAAGATTTGGGTGTATTTATAGGCCCGGGTCGTGGCTCTGCTGCGGGAAGTGCGGTGGCTTATTGCACAGGTATTACCAATATTGACCCGATTAAATACAACCTGCTATTTGAGCGTTTCCTCAATCCCGACCGTAAGTCGATGCCGGATATCGATACCGACTTTGATGATGTGGGCAGGCAAAAGGTTATTGACTATGTAGTAGATAAATACGGTAAAAATCAGGTAGCACACATTGTGACCTATGGTACTATGGCTGCCAAGTCCAGTATCAAAGATGTAGCGCGTGTTTTGGACCTGCCATTGCCGGAGTCGAATGCCTTGGCAAAATTAGTGCCGGAAAAGCCGGGCATCAGCCTGAAACGCTTGCTGCGCGCGCCTATGGACAACTCGACCAAAGACGAGAAAAGTCTGCGGGAAAAAGAAGGTTTGCAGGAAGAAGATTTGATTGGTGTGCGTCGCCTGCGCGAAATTTTAGAAGAAACATCGGTGCATGGCGAAGTATTGCGCGAGGCCGAAAAGCTCGAAGGCTCCGTGCGTAATACCGGTATACATGCCGCTGGTATTATCATTGCGCCTAAAGACCTTTCGGAACTGATACCCGTAAGCGCAGTAAAAGATGTGAACTTGCTGATTACCCAATATGAGGGTAATGTGATTGAAAATGCCGGTGTAATCAAGATGGACTTTTTAGGATTAAAAACCCTGACCATCATCAAAGATGCGCTGGCATTGATTAAGAGGAACTACGCGCTGGAAATTAGCATTGATGATATTCCGCTGGATGATCCGGCAACGTATGAGCTATATCAGCGTGGCGATACCAATGCCACGTTTCAGTTTGAGAGCCCGGGTATGCAAAAACATTTGCGAGACCTCAAGCCGGATAAATTTGCCGACCTTATTGCAATGAATGCCCTATATCGTCCGGGGCCGATTGCCTATATACCTAACTTTATTGCCCGTAAAAACGGTAGCGAAGAAATTAGCTATGACCTGCCGGAGATGGAAGAATACCTGGCCGATACCTATGGCATCACGGTATATCAGGAGCAGGTAATGTTGCTGTCGCAATCGCTCGGTGGCTTTAGTAAAGGCGATGCCGACGTACTGCGTAAGGCAATGGGTAAAAAGCAAAAGGCGGTACTGGATAAGATGAAAGTTCAGTTTATCGACGGCGCCATGGCAAAAGGCCACCCGGCAGATAAGCTGGAAAAAATATGGACTGACTGGGAAGCTTTTGCACAATACGCGTTCAACAAATCGCACTCTACCTGCTACGCCTTTGTGGCTTATCAAACAGCCTATTTAAAAGCGCATTTCCCCTCCGAGTTTATGGCGGCGGTAATGAACAATGCAAATAGCATTGAGAAGATTACGTTCTTTATGGAAGAGTGCCAGCGCATGGGCATAAAGGTATTGGGGCCTGATATCAATGAATCGCTTAAAGGCTTCTCGGTAAATAAAGAAGCTGTAGTACGTTTCGGATTGGGCGCTATTAAAGGTGTAGGTGAGGCTGCGGTAGAAGATGTAATAGCAGAACGCGAAGAAAACGGACAATACAAAACTATATTCGACATGATTACCCGTGTGAACCAACGCACGGTCAATAAAAAATCTTTGGAAAGTCTGGTGCATGCCGGCGCATTCGATTGTTTTCCCGAGCATCATCGGGCGCAATATTTTCATGCACCCGCGCTGGATCCTGTAACGGGGTTGGAGCGTATCATCCGCTTTGGTAGCCAGTTTCAGGCAGCTTCGTCATTGGCTGTAAATAGCCTTTTTGGCGAAGCGGAAATGCCGGATGTAAAGCCACCGGATTTGCCTAAATGCGACCCATGGACTTTACATGATTTATTGGAAAAGGAAAAAGATACGATTGGCATTTACCTGAGCGGACATCCTTTGGACGGCTTTAAATTTGAGATGAAACATTACAACATCATCCCGGTTAATGAGCTCGAAACGTTTAAAGGAAGACAGGTAAGAATAGCCGGTTTCGTATCTAATCCAGTACATGCTTTTACTAAGAAAGGAGACCCTTGGGGAAGAATGACATTGAACGATTATAGTGGTGGTATGGAGATTAGTTTCTTCAAAGAGAACTATGCACACTACAAAGACTATATTCAGGAATCGCAAAAGCTGATGATAACCGGAACCTATGATGAGAGCCGCTTTCGGCCAGGTCAGATGGAATTTAGAATATCGGGTGTGATGTTATTGGGGGATGTAAAGTCAAAGCATACACAACGCCTGGCACTCAATATGGAGCTTGACAAACTGACAATCGACTTTGTAAAATTTCTCACCCAGAATATACAGGAACATCCAGGTAGTTGCGAGCTATCATTTGTAATTACCGATGATGCAAATGAACGCCGAACAGGTATGCGCACCACCAGCGGTAAAGTATTAATCAACGACGATTTAATTGACTATTTGCAGGAAAATGATTTTATTAAGTACAAGGTGGAGGTGAGTTAAGGCATCTGAAAGCAGAAGCAGGAATACTACTTGGAGCAAAACCAGGAAACAATATTGTAGAGAAGTAAAAGCGAATTTCAATCAAAGATAAATGCTTCGTAGCGCTACATAAACATAGCAATTTTGCAGATCCCTTTTGTCATCCTGAATGCAGCGCAGCGGAGAGAAGGATCTATAAATTACAGAGATGAATTGCTGCAATTCGCGAGTTTAGAATAATGCCAATGGTAACACTCTATCCTAAAGGACAGCGACAATTAAAAAAGGAATTGCCACCAGCAATTCCTTTTTTAAACTGTCATTGTATCACAATTGACTCGGAATAGGTATGCGCTCGGATCTTTACCCAAAGTATGTAAACACCTTTTGCCAGACCTTTTAGAGAATATTTTGATTGTGCTTTAAATGTTTTACAAATACTACCAACACTGTTAACGAGTACTATTTCCTTTATATCATCAACACCAGTTATTTCGATTTCTAACGTTGCAGGATTAGGGTGGATACTAAGTTTTTTATTGCCTGTCGCAGTGACTTTGCCCGAAAGCGTAGCAGAATCATTGTAGAGAATTTTACCGTTTTCTCCATAGATAAATCCCCTATTGTTATCTTTAAAGTAAAGAAACCAATTGCTGTAGTTTTCAAAAAAGTCAAACTCAGCAATGACTGTTTTTGATAAACCTCTGTCTGTAGTTTTGTGCATTTTCTTCGTCTTTAACCAATAGCCAGAGGCAGTATCAATAAAGTGATAGGAGTGTGGATCTATTAGATCTTCATTTTGAGTAACGCTATCACTTACATCACTGAACATGGTTACGAATTTTGTTCCATACCCACAGCCGGCATATCCTTTACCGTTTACATCAAAAATTTTAAAAGGCTTCTTCCCTGCCAAGGCAAAAGGAAGCGCTCTTACATGTGTCCACGTTATACCACCATCTGTCGACTTAAATTGATCCGCGCTAATAACAGCGTACAATATGTTTTCATCAACTATGCTAAAATCAATAGTTCTACCTACGGAAGCGACTGGCATGTGAATGGACGTCCAGCTATTTCCAGTATCCGTTGTGAACAAGGTAACACAAGTATCAACCCAATCTCCCCTTACAATAGCTAAGTTTTCTTTATGCTCTAATTTAATTGATATAGGGGCAATAGAGGGTGTAATGGGATGCGGTAATAATTCGGTGGTAATGTTTATAAATGAAAGTCCACCATCTTCTGTTTTCAACAGATGCGAATCGCTGCATACATAACCGAGGTTTTCGTCAAAGAAAAATACACCATTAAGATTCCCAGCTTCTGCTAAGCGGCTCTTGCTCCACAGTTCTCCTTCGTTTGTCGTTTTCAAGAAGGTTCCATTATCCCCGACGCAGTATCCGGTATAGGCATCTACAAAAAACATGTCTTTTAAATTGTCAGTCGTGGTGGTTGTAGCGTCTGTCCATTGTGCAGATGCTTTATTCTGAAAAGAGAAAATATGACTAAACCAATCAGGGCCAATTTCATAAAACACATTCAATTGAAAGAGAATTTTTATAAATTTATAGTGAATATTTGATGTGTCAAATAATTTAAGATTGTGCTTCTGAACTTATATCTTTAATCTAAAGCAAACAAGCCTCCGTGTAGTATAAAGAAAGTTCAATTCAGAACTACAATTAAAAACATAATGGAATACCTAATAGCCTCTTTCGTAATCTTATTAACTACAGTTTGCCTCTACTATATTGGAGGCATACGAAGACTTAGGTTACTGGGGATTTTAGTAGGGCTTGTTTTCGTTTTGCCTCGTCTGCTATTGCACGATGAACTTTCTTCAACGCCTGCTAATTACACATTGTATAGTCAAATGAATGCGCGCATAACTACCTATTTTCTGGTATTTTATCCTGAAATGAAAACAAGCGTTATCGAGTGTGAGTGGAATGAACAAAGAACACTTCGAAGCCCCGGTTTTGAAACCGAGGGAGCAACTGAAATTTGGATCGTGACTACTCATGGAAACAATTCAATCGCGGCACTAAACAAAATAGCAGATAAAAAATCAGAAGCCAAAGTGTTTGTTATCGGCGAAAAGAGCTATTTAGATATCAGCAAAGAAGACCAGGAAAGAGCAATCAAACTTATGAAATCGTACAGAATAGAAAGCTATGCGACAACTGTGGTGTTGATTCTCAATTCCCTACTTGTGATATTATTGCTACTTAAACGCAATAAAGGCTCGAAGACCTTAAGTCAATTTAGAGAAACCAGGAGTTTAAATTTCACGCATTAGCAAAGATTTAAACCAATCCCCACCATCTCACTATATTTGCAGCCCAAAACACGGCAATTAATTTTATGGAATTTCCACAATACCTCAATATCGAGCAACTAAAGCAATTGCTCAACGAAAAGATAGAACTTTCGGCAACCGATTTGGACAATATCAATGCCAACAGAACTTACCTTGACCGCAAGTTGCAAACGGGCAATACCTATTATGGCATCAATACCGGTTTCGGTTCGCTCTGCAATGTGCGCATTACCGATGATCAGTTGAGCCAGCTACAGGAAAATCTTGTATGCTCGCATGCATGCGGCTTTGGCGACGAAGTACCGCGGGAAATAGTGCGCTTGATGCTGTTGTTAAAAATCAGAAATATGTCGCAGGGATATAGCGGCATTCATCAGGATACGGTGAATAGATTGGTATGGATGTACAACGAAAATATTTTGCCCGTTGTATTTGAGCAAGGCTCGCTTGGCGCAAGTGGCGACTTGGCTCCATTGGCACATTTAAGTTTGCCGCTATTAGGCAAAGGCGAGGTGTACGTTGCGGGTAAAAAAGTAAAATCAAGCGAGGTATTAAACAATCAATCTTTGCAGCCGCTTACGCTGCACGCCAAAGAGGGGTTGGCTTTGCTGAACGGAACTCAATTTATGAGTGCTTATGCAGCCTGGTCTTTGATTAAAACACAACGCCTGATTAAATGGGCTGATGCACTGGCAGCTTTGTCTATAGAGGCTTTTGATTGTAAGTCAGAGCCCTTCACACATGCGATTCATCGCGTGCGCCCGCATCAAGGGCAGGTAGATACAGCCGCCTTTATCAGAGCGCTTTTGACAGATAGCAAGCTACAGCAAAATGTAAAGGTTCAGGTGCAGGATCCTTACTCTTTCCGTTGTGTGCCGCAGGTACATGGCGCGACTAAAGATGCAGTAAAGCACATCTTGCAAGTGGTAGAAATAGAGATGAATGCGACTACCGACAATCCTTTAGTATTTGAAGATGAAGACATGATTCTGAGTGGTGGTAACTTCCACGGACAGCCATTGGCCATCAACCTCGACTATCTTGCAATAGCAATGGCCGAGCTGGCTAATATTTCAGAAAGAAGAACCTATTTATTAGTGAGCGGTCAGCGCGGCTTGCCGCCATTCCTGGCAAAGGATGCAGGATTGCACAGCGGCTTTATGATAGCGCAATACACGGCAGCAGCAATCGTAAGCCAGAACAAACAATTGTGCACACCGGCTTCTGTAGACAGTATCGTGAGCAGCAACGGCCAGGAAGACCACGTGAGCATGGGTGCCAATGCAGCGACCAAACTCAAAAAAGTAATCGACAATGTACAACGTACTTTAGCCATCGAATTGCTGTGTGCCGCGCAGGCATTGGATTTCCGCATACCGGAGCATACCTCGCCTGCATTGAAAAGAATTTACGATGCGTTCCGCAAAGAAGTAACTTTTAACGATGCCGATCGTGTATTGCACGACGATATGGTTAAGGCCGAAGCCTTTTTAAATCAGGATGTAGAGCAATTTTTATAAGCGAATTTATTTTGAAAATCAAGCACGCCCGAAAGGCGTGCTTTTTTATTTTTCTGACAAATTAGTAGAACTCAAAGAGTCTATTTTCTTAACCGCAGAGACCCGCAAAGTATCCGCAGAGAAAATAAGAGTAGTCCACCTTTGCTTGTCTTCGCGCCGGACTCGGCGGTTCTCTGCGGTTATTTATAAGGGTAATAGCTTGTGCAAAGACGCTTCGCATAGCAAGATGCTTTCCTGAAAATGCAAGGGTTTAAATAATTGAATTAAATCCTATCATTTTATTTGCTTTCTTTTCCACTCAATATCAATACAGGCTTGAGATACAGTTTTTTTATTTGACATAATTAGCAAGAAGGCAAATGTAAATTTTTAGTTAATGACAGTACTATGTATTGCATAATACCAACCAATGCCCATATCTTTGCATTATAAAGTTAATTGCTTAGCATAGTTCTTAAAATATAAAGATGGCATTACTATGAATACAGAAAACACTCAGTCGCAAATGCGCAAAGGTGTGCTGGAGTTCTGCATCCTGTCTATCATCCGCAAGTCGGAGGTCTATCCTTCCGAAATCATTGAACAAATGAAAACAGCCGGATTGTCGATATTGGAGGGCACGCTCTACCCCTTGCTTACGAGACTTAAAAATGCGGAGCTACTAAGCTACCGCTGGGAAGAAAGCCTTTCGGGGCCGCCGCGAAAATATTTTTCGCTTACAGAAAAAGGAGACGCTTTTTATATCGAACTGGAAAATACCTGGAAACAACTGGCAGACGCCGTACACCTTTTGACCGCCAATAAACTTTGAAATATCAACGGAGCCAAAATTGCTCCAACAAATTAACTCACATTTCAAACTAAGAAAATGAATAAAATAATCAATATAAACCTTGCGGGCAGGCTCATCCCTATCGACGAACTTGCCTACGAACAGCTCAAAGCTTATATCGAATGGTTGCGCAATTTCTTTGGCCGCGAGCCTGGCGGCGACGAAATAGTACACGATATGGAAGACCGCATCGGCGAGCTATTTCAAGATAAATTGAAGAAAGGCGCAGCCTGCATCCTTCAGCCTGATGTGCAGCAAATGATTACCATCATGGGTAGCCCCGAGCAAATACTGAGCGAGGCAGGAGAAGATGCAAACACGCAGGCTCCGCCTAAAACGGAACAACAAAAAAGCTACACCGGCAGCGAAGAAAAGCGTTTTTCCCGTAGTGGCAAAGACCAGGTCGTTGGTGGTGTATGTGCAGGAATAGCCAACTATTTTAATATAGATCCTGTATTGGTGCGCATTGCGTTTGTATTGGTAACATTGGCCTGGGGCTCGGGCTTGCTCATCTATATAATACTATGGGCAGTATTGCCGGTGGCCAACGAAGAAGTTTCAAAACTTCGCCGCAGGCTCTATCGCAATCCCGAGCAGAAAGTTGTAGGCGGCGTTGCATCTGGCCTTGCAGCCTATTTCAACATAGATCCTATTATACCAAGGCTCATTTTTCTCGCGCCTTTATTAGGTTCCGTTTTCTTTAGTGTAGTAGATAGTGATATATTTTTCTTCCCGGCGTTTATAGGCGGTATTCCTACGCTTGTGCTGTTGTACTTTATTCTTTGGGCATCCTTGCCCGAAGCCAATACGGTAGCGGAAAAGCTGGAGATGCGTGGCGAAAAAGTAGACGTGCAAAACCTGAGCCAGGCAATGAAAGATATAGGCGAAAAGATGAGCAAATCTATACCCGAAAAGACAACCAGCGGTATTGCAAAAGCATTCAGTATTATGGCAAAAGTGTTTGTGTTTGTTGTCCTCGGATTCGTAGTATTGGTATTAGGTTCGGTACTGATCGGTGTGCTGGCCGCGATGTTTGGCCTGGCGGCATCATCTGTTTTCGTGTTGCCGCTTACGGGTTTGGTTACCGATTCCGAAACGCAAAAATGGGTACTGTGGGCCTGTGTGGTAGCGACATTGGTAATACCATTTGTCTCCATCGTCCGCCTTTTGATAAGGGTCATCACAGGCAAAAAAGGTAAAGGCGCGCGCTGGCTCAATATCACTACTTCTATCATCTTTATAGCCGGTATTTTTGGCTTGTTCTGGATAGGCGGTTCTATTTTCAGCGACTTCAAAGCCCGCTACCACAGCCGTCCCGAGGCATTGACATTGACACAGCCGGCAAGCGATACGCTTATCATTCGTCAGGCTAATTTAGAAACAGAAGATGGTGGCATTACAGAGTATGATTGGGGTTCAGAAGATGGTGGCATTCGCTTTAGAGATGATACTACAATAGCCATCAGTAATATCAGCCTAAATATTACCAAGAGTACGGATAGCCTTTACCACATGAGCTTGCAACGCAGCTCCAATGGTAAAAATGCAAAACGTGCAGAGGCACTTGCATCGTCTTTAAAATTTAACCATCGTCAGGATGCCAATATTCTGTACCTGCCACAGGATTTTACTATTCCCAATCGCCAGCCTTTCCGCGGACAGCAAATGGCGATAGAGGTGCAGGTGCCGGTAGGCAAAGTCTTTACCACAGAGGGTTTGAGCGATAGCTATTATACACACCGTTCATTTTATGTAGGAAAAAGAAAATTTGAATATAGAACCGAAGAGCGCAATACCGAGTACGAAGACGGAAAATATTACCGCATGATGGACAACGGCATTGGCGTGGAACTATAATTGTTACAATAGTTTGAGTGAGTATTTTGATTTTTAAAAAGGGTCAAAAACCAGAAACGGGTGCATTCTTGCATCCGTTTTCGCATGTATATCAGGCTATTTTTTCTGAAAAATTTGGGCGCCTTATCGCGCTGTCCGCTACAAGTCCTCGCTGCCGGCTATATCACCCCTTTGAGGCTTTCTCTCAAATACCTAAGTTACTTATGCCTCAACAGTTTTAAACCGGCAGCTCCGGTCTTTCCACTTCCATCACGGGCGCAAGGCATCGCGGCTATGCTAAGCGACTATATCCCGCTTTGTCATTCTGAGTTAAAAATTTGCTTTACCAAATCAATGAGGCGATGACATTGAGTAGCTTTGTAGAAGCAGGTTACAGCAGTGTAGCAGTAGCTCCGGCTAGTGTCTTAGTACCTCCTGTTGAGTCTTG